>OBMK010001239.1_pt1 | contig 22198 bp, 8 predicted proteins | sample 1539081 | NCBI WGS metagenome assembly OBMK01 (sample SAMEA3355528, study PRJEB22509) | marine metagenome | biome: marine; feature: river plume; material: water | place: USA | collected 2010-08-07 | depth 0.5 m | reverse complement strand
AAAATAAAGAAAAAGACTATCGTATTTGATGATCTTTTATCGTTTGCTAATTGGTTAGAATCTAAGTATGCGTAGCACCAGTTTCTAATACTATATTAAATGACAAACTAATACGATCGTTGTCAGTTTTGTTTTCATTTACACCGTGATCTAAAAAGCTAGGCCACATTACAATTCTTCCTTCTTCAGGTTGAAATTGCTGTTCGTGTGCAAATGATGAACCAATTGGGTTACACTTCAATGCTTTATTAGCATTTCTAAAAACTATATTGCCATCTTCGCCGTTAGTTTTAACCCAGTACACTCCACTAATATGACTAACGCCGTGGTCGTGTATATGAGAATACAATCCTGTAGTAGTTAGTGTTAGCCAAGATGATATAATTGCAGGACGATAACGTTCACCTACATTCATATGTTGCATATAGTTTCCACAATGATGTAAAACAGACTGTTTTATATGTACCATCTTTTCAGCCTCTATTAGACAAACGCTGAAATCACCTTTATTAGATAATTGTTGTTCACTAGACTGCCAGGATGGATTTTGTCCCCAGCCATCTTCTTTGTATAATTTATTAACTACACGATTAGCATCGTATTGTGCATGTTCAAGTTCACCATCTTCTAGCTTATGTGTATATAATGGTGTTTCAAATAATGGAAGTATTTGACCTTCTATTTTAGGCTCTAGCATTGTGTTCAACCTTTACTAACATTTGTGTTTTAGGAAAATATATATAATTAATTCCTGAATTATATAATGTACGCATTGCATCATCTATTGTTTCAACTAATGGTTCACCACCTAAATTAAATGATGTATTAAACAATGCTGGTACACCTGTTTGTGATTTAAACTCATTAATTAAGTTATACCAATGTTCATTTTGTTCTTTAGTAACAGTTTGAATACGGCATGTACCGTCTACATGAATAACAGCTGGTATCTTTTCTTGAACACCTGGCTGACAATTTACAGCATACATCATACTAGGCGAATCTTCCATGCCGCGTAAATCAAACCAATCATGTACATCTTCTTGTAGTACTGATGCGGCAAAAGGCCTAAAGTATTCTCTTTTCTTAATTAAATTAACAAAGTCTTTACCATCTGGCATTGTAGCATCAAACATTAGACTTCTATTACCTAATGCCCTAGGTCCATTTTCACAGCGTTCTTGGTAAAGTGCTACAATGTTTTTGTTTCTAATAGTATCAATAACTTGTTTATAATCAACGTTATACTCTACAGTACCATTATACCTAGTAGCACATTCTACAATTTCTTCTTCTGTAATACTTTGTATAGGACCTAAAAATAAGTCTTCGTTCTTAGGTCTAACTCTGTCATCCTGTGTGAGCAAATGATAATGATATAATGCAGCCCCCATTGCTGTACCTGCATCAGTCGAAATAGGTTCAACATATAATTTAACATCCGCTGGCAAATGCTTTAGATAAAAATAGTTTGCTACACAGTTAAGTCCGTAGCCTCCACTTATTACTATATTTTTATTACCTGTTTTTTCAATCGTCTTTAATATTAAATCAAGTACTAGTTGCTGAGATTCTGTTTGCACATTATATGCCATATTTCTTCTTGACTGTAATAATGTTAAATCTTCACTATTAAGCAAGTCTTCAATTCGTTGCATTTCTTCGTCTGAAGTAGTGTCGTCTATATTTGATAAAAGCTCATTAGGATCTTGTACTCGGTCACATAACTCTGGATATAGTGCATCATTTACTTTAGCACCATTTGGATATGTAGGCATTATAACATCTCTGTTTCCACTAATACTGTCATAAATTTTTGGTGCTTTATTTGGCTCACCATAAGGAAATAATCCCATAGTCTTTCCTGCTTCGATACTGTGCCAACCACAAAACTGTGTAACAGCTTCATATGCTTTAACTATACCAGCCTTGTCATCTACTAATACTTCTATACCTTCATTGTGGTGTTCAGTTAACCAAGGTCCATTACCACCAAAGTGTTTATATAATTCAACAAAGTTATTTGGGTATGATGCATGATATGCACTTTCAACTTCCCACATTGTTTGTCCGTCATGTCTAGTAGCATATGTACCAGCGCCGTCAACAATGATAACATTTGCGGTTTCAAATCCACTTCTATAAAATGCACAAGCCGCATGACTTCTATGATGTTGTTGCCAGTATTCAACAACTTGAGGATGATTCTTAGAAGGATGTCCACCTTCAATCAGTCCTATCTTTCTCGCTAATGAAGTATACGGATCTTCTGCTGTGTAATCTGTAATGTTTTCATCAGCATGTGTATGCGATATAACTAAGAAATCAATCTTGTCAGTGTACTCTAAAATTTTAATAATACTAGCAAAAGGAGTTCCGTCATATTTTGCTCTAGTAAGGCGTTCTTCTTCAATTGCAAATACTATCTCGCCATCTTTAAGAAGACATACACCTGCATTATGTCCTCGAGCAATACCTGCTATATAACCTGTTTGTGTTGACATATATTTTCCTTTAAGAAGTAGTCTTCTTAGTTCCTAATTTAGCTTTAACGTTACTTACTATCTTATTAATAGTTTTATCATCTAACTTCATTAAATATTCGTTATTCTTTTCAATTCTAATATCGTAAGTCATGCGTATTGGAGAATACATTTTCTTTCCAACACCGTTGTCTATAATTTCTAAAGTACTACCGCTAGTATAAGATGTATTTTCTGGAAAAGTACTACCAATAACAACAGTGCCTGGCTTTTCAATTGCGTGTGCAATATGTTGTCCTACACTATCACAACCTATGAAATAATCTGCAGCATGAATAATTGCTGTCCATTGTAGCAGAGTAATTTCTTCTGGAACAACAACTCCTTTTGGTAAATTAGGTACCTTAATTTCGCCCATCATTATAACAGCATAGTCTTTGTTTAATTCTTCAACTATTTGTATAATATCTTCAGTTTCAAATGATCTGCCGCTTTCGTCTATTATATAGTTGCCTTCTGCTTTTGCTGTAGATCCAAAAGGTTGAAATACTACAAACTTATCTTTTTTAGTATGACTGTTTATTTCTTGAAGAAGATTTTGTGCAACTAATACATCTGCTTTGCTAATAAACATATTGTAATCTTTGTCAGCAGGAACTTCTTCTGGCGGAGTATCATAATTAATTAACATATCAAACGCTTGTGAAAGATTGCATTTTTGATTAAAGTAAGCATTTAGTCTATATGGCTCGGGACTTATAACTTCTCTATCTCTTAATTTTTCTATTAGGTCTGAATGATCATGTGGATAAACATTATGCATTATTGCTTTGTTTAGTAAACATATTTCTAGCCATCCTTCTACAATAATTACTACTGTTGGATCAATATGTTTGATGTGATGTTCTAGTGCAGGAATAGCAGCTAATACCCTACCTGCGCCACCATTAATGTAAAATGCTTTTTTCATTAAATTATAAATCCTCTTTGCTAATTTATAATATTTATAATGATGTTTTTTTGCTAGTGCATTAACTGGCTTACGTTAGGTCGTAAAAAAAGGCCTGTTGCCAAGCCTTTTTAAATTTAGTTATTAGTTATTAGTCACAACCATCTGGTAGTTGGTCAATTGCAGCTTGATCTTCGGCAGTTCTATCTGCAATCATAATAATATCAATTGATTCGTCTTCAAACTCTACATCGCCGACAGCTTGTTGATCTGGAGATAATGGAAATCTAACTAACCAATTAGGTACAGCTGCATAAGTTACTGGAAAATCACGAAGTTTTTGTCTATATGTTAACCAGGCTTGTTTTACATCTTCTGGCATATCAGGTGCAACTCTTCCGTCACTTTCTAAAAGCATACCATCTCTAACACTTCTTATAAAGTCGTCGCTTCTGTTTTTGTATCTTTCATAATCTCTAAATTGTAGAGGTGCTGTATAATCTTCAACAATTTGTACTTCATCAAATATCATAATAATATCAGTTGGATCAGTAACTACTATATTAGGATCATCAGCAGGGCCAACACTAACTTCATATTCTTTTGGTGTCCAATGCGAATATAAAATCATAATTTTAATATAATCTTCATCTGTTTCAGGTACAAAATGAACTAAAGTTTCGTCTAGTCCTCTTGATTCTGCTGGAGGCACTTCGTCAGGTGCAAATGAATTTATTATACGACCATCATCATTAAGATAAAGGTATAAGCTGTCTGGTCCTATGTACTCCTGAGTACTTGTTTTACCTAAAGTTCTAGTAGGTAAATACAATTCATCTGGCATAGGGTATGTAAGTATTCTTGTCATATCATTATCTCCTTAGGTGTATGTTACTTTTGCTACGCCGCCGTTGCCAAAGCTGCCCCAGCAAGCACTACTTGAACCAATTCCGTGTCCTGCGCCACCGCCTCCTGGCCATAGAGCATGTGCTGAACAGCAAGCTAAGTTACCTACACACCAGTCTTTTCCACTTGCGCCGCCGTGTCCACTACCTAATGGACCAGTTGCTTGTCCTGCTACTGTAAATGTGTGCTGACAGCAACTAACACTTTTCTTCATAGAACCTGATGTTCCTCTAAATTCAATGTCACCGCCGAATGTTGCTTCGTTACAATAACAGTTAATCCAACCTGCGTTGTACTGTCCTTTGTTACACTGTGTGTTACCAATGTAACAATTATAACAACCACTCATAATATCAAATGGTGTTGATCCGCCCATGCCGCCTTGGGCACAGAAATTACTTAATCCACGTCCTTGCACATAAGACTTACAACCGTGTCTACAGTTAACTCCACAACGACAGCAACAACTACAACTTGACGATCCAGCTGCACAAATTCTATATCCGCAACCGTTTGCAAAACAACTTGCCGATTTTCTTAATACTTTCGATGTATAGTTTCCGCCGTTGCCGCCTACGCCATTGTCATAATCGCCGCCTGAAGCACCACCTGGTCCACCACCTGATAAAATTTCAAATTTAACTGATGTAATACCTGTTGGAATTGTCCAGTAACAACATCTTCCACCGTTAGTAACACTCCATTTACTGCCACTATAGACCCAAATTTCGTTATACTGTTGCAATGTTTCGGCTTGAGTATTGTTTGGAAATTTAATGCCAGCACTGTTAATCTCTGTTGCCATTTTAGTTATCTCCCTTTAATGTATTTATTTCTTGTTTCAATTCTTTAATTGCTTCTATCAATAAAGGAACAAGTCTTTCATATTGTACTGTTTTGTAGTCTAGATCTTTTTCTTCTGACTTACTGTTTATTGGTGCGTCTTGTACCACTTCAGGCATAACTTTCATTACTTCCTGTGCGCTAACACCAACTTGTTTGTGGTCACCTTCAAAGCCTAATTCTTTAGCTCTGTCGTTACCTGTATAGTAATAACCATTTAGTTGCATTACTTTATCTAATGCACTGTCAATTTTGCCGTCAAAGTCTTTTAAGCGTTCATCTGAGTAGTAAGCAATAACTTGGTTAGTAGCTCTTATTTGTCCGTTAACTTCTATACCACTACTAAAGGTGTTCATCTTTTCACCACTATCGTAATATAGTCTTGTTTCGCCGTTACGAATGTGTTCTAAAATCCAGTGGTTATCTACGTCATTGTAAAGACCCATTGTGCTTGAATTGTCATGCATCATTACAAAGCGTCCGCCAACACTGTAACCTTCCCAGCCACCGTGTGCGCCGCCGTCAATTTCAATCGAACCGTAGTTACCACTTACTGGACAGAAGTATCCGTTACCTGTGTCGCCTAAACGTACACCTGTACCGTTAATAGTCATTTCACGACTACCACCTGTGTAGAACGAAAGTGTGTCGCCTTCAAAATCAATATATGTGTTTGTATCGCCAGTGTGTCTAATATAACGTGCAACATCTAAGTTACCACTAATATCGCAACTTGTAAATTGAGCTGTACTTCTTGTTGATGCACCAATTGACATATTGTTAATTGATCCGCCACCTGCTGGTGATAGTGTAACTGTACCTGAGCCACTTGGACTAATTGTTACGTTAGCGCCTGGACTTAGTGTAACTGTTGAGTTAGCATCTAATGTTGTAAACTGTCCTGTACTTCTTGATACGTTACCAATTGCTCCTACAAAGCCGCCACCGGAGTAAATACGTTTAGCAACACTTGCACCACCTTCTACTCTTAAAATACCAGTATCGCCTGTAGAATTTGTTGCTTCAGTTGTGCCTTGTATATCTACTGTTGATGTAAACGTACCACTTGTAAATCCACCTGAGCTTTTAGTTGTATTACCGATTGGTGTATTTTGAATACTACCTGCAAACAATGCTCCGTTGATACCAACGCCGCCGTCTACTTGTAATGCACCACTATTAACATTAGTAGCTGCTGTAGTGTTTGTAACGCTTACTACGCCGCTTGCACCTACAGTTGTAAAGTTACCTGCTGCTGCTGTACCGCCGCCAATTGCACCGTTGAGTGAGTCTGCATATAAAGCGCCACTAATTCCTGCGCCACCTGTAACAATAATACTTCCTGATGTAGTACTAGTTGATACCGCACCTGCTGTAAAGTTACCTGTTCCTGTACTAGTAAACGCTGTAAATCTTCCTGCTGCCGGTGTAATCAAACCAATTGCAACATTGTCTAATCCACCTAGTACATCGGAACTCATTGTTAGTGTTCCGCCTGCTCCAATTGTAGTGTTTCCAGCTGGATCAATAGTTACAGCTGATGATGCTCCTACTGGTGATATATTAACTGTTTGGTTGTTTGCTGTGAAATCTAAGTTACCAGGAAAAGCTGTTGGCTTGCCTGCTTCACCTAGTGTAATTGTCCCCGAAGATGATGCTAATGTTAAGTCACCAACTGGACGAACAGTTACTTGCGCTCCTGGTTGAATACTAACAGAACTTTGTGGACTAATATCAACTAGTCCTGATCCTGTTGGTTTAATTTCTACATTTTGATCTAACGGATTAAGTTCTACTTTACCGTCTGCATTTAATAAGTCTTTTGTAGTTAACGGTAATTCAAATACTGTAGTACCAGCTAACGCACTTGTTAGTACGTAGTTAGCGCCATCTGATGTTAATTGGTATGTTGAGTTAGTTGGAATCATTACTGAAGTTCCAATTGTAACACCGTTACCTGTAATTTGTCCTGCTGCTGTAGTTAGTGTGATCATACCATCAGTAGCATTGTAGTATGTTTGTCTGCTGCCGGGGAAGAAAACAGGACTTACCAAGGTTACTTCATAACCGGTTGTACCAGTTAAACTAATAATACCTCCGGTAAATGCGTAAGTAAAAGTTTGCTCTCCGTCAACAACTAGTGTTTGGGGTGCTGTATTATAACGTGCCATATTTCTCTTTCCCTATAATCTTATGTTGTCGACGTTTCAATACCGTAGACTGTACATCCAACATTAGCTAAGTTGGTGTATACTACTATATTTAGTCCGCCTTGTAGTACTAAGCCTGTACGCTCAAAAACTCCATTTGGAATAAGAACTGTATCATACTCAATCCATTCAGAGTCTGCAGGTGTAGCTGTTGTTGCCATTGCTACACGTAAGTTAATAGAAGTTGGATTTCTATTAGTTAGTGATATGTTTGCAACAGCATACGTGCCTACTGGCGTTGTATATGCTGTTGTATTTGTTGTTGCCGGAATATCTGTATTTCCAAGTCTTCCTGTTGCCATGTTCTTTCTCCGTTATGTTATCTTGCTAGGAAGAAGCCAAGTGCTACTGGTGCACCGTCTACTCCGCCTGTGAAGTTCATTTTTGCTTTAATATTTAGCTGTCCGCCGCTGGTAGTAGTTATTTCATCATTAGCAATAAACACTGTACCTGCTGTTAGTGTGTTAACGTTCAAGCTACTTTGTCCACCACCAATTTGTGCTGTAATGTAACTCTTAATTGCACGTTGTGTTGGAACAACACTATCACTATTAGCTGTAAAGAACGGGTCTGTACTAAACTGTGTAATAATAGCTGAACCAATTCCTAGTCCAATACCGTTAAGTTGCAATGATTGCAAGCCTGCTAAGTTAAATGCATCTGCATCCAATGTAGCTGTACCTGTACTTTGTTGCACTCCAAACAATCCACCAACGTTAAAGTTACCGTCTTGGTCTGTACTTGTAAAGAACACACGTCCACCGTTACTTGCTAGTTGCTGTCTTTCTTGTAGTGCTGTTGTAATATCCACATATGGATAATTCGTATCAGCTTGGTTACCAGTACCAATGTACAAGAAGTCGTGTCCTGTTAAGCGTACCTGTGAATACTTGTTAGTTGTAGTAATCAATGTACCGTCTAGTGGTGCAACTAATGTTGTTAACCCTGGACTTAACTGGAATGTTGCTTTGTAATCACCTTTGTCACCAAGTACGTTACTAATAGCAACTAACTTGTAGAATGTTCCAATGCGATCACTAAACTCAATGTTTGATCCTGGTTCTGGTAAATCAAACAATCCTTTTACAGCAATAAATGTACTTGCTTGGAATAAGTCAGCTGCACCATCTCCACTAAGTTCAGTAGTAGCTGTTTGATAGCCTGTACCTCTGTTAGTAAATGTTGGGTTAGCTAATACTCCATCACCTTGTCTTGCATCTACTGGTGCATCAACAGTTGAGTTAGCATCTGTAATAGTTACTATTGGTCCTGTTCTAAATGTTGCTCCTGTAAATGTTGCTGTTTCAACAACTACTGGTGTTCCACTATTAGCAATTAAACTTACTGTTAGTGTTGTACCAGTTGGTATTGTATTAATGTAGTATAGTGAAGCGTCTTCTAGGTCACTTGTAGTAACACCATCGAACTTAATTTGTTGTCCAACTATCATATTTACAGTTGAATCAACTGTAATAGTATTTGCTGCCGTAGTACTTACTACTGTACCTTTTGGATAGTTTGATCCAGGTTCAATTATTCTAGTTGAAGTAATTGCACCATCTGCTTCGCTTAGTCTACCTACTGTTTTAGCACCAGTGCTAATTATTGCACCGCCTGTTGTTGCTGCATCTGATAATGTAATCCATGTTGGAGTTTTATCTAAACTTGCAAATGCCAGTGCATGCCAATCATCGGTTGCTATAGTGCCTTTGGTCCATGATAGGCCATCGCTACTAGTAGCAATCATTCCTGCTTCTGCAACAGCTACAAATACACCTTGTGCATATTTAATTGTTGTCCAATCTTCGTTGCCCGGCAATCCTGCTGGCGATGCTACCCAAGTAACACCTTTATCATAACTAATTGCTGCTTCGTCACTTGCACTTGCTATAGCAACAAAACGTCCGTTACCATATGCCATACTTGTCCAAACTGCTGTTGCTGGTAAGTTGCCTCCAGCAACCCAAACAATACCGTTTGCTGTTGTAAATGACTCATTGCCGCCGCCGTTAATTGCTACATAAACTCCTGCTCCGTATGCAACTCCAGTTAGTGTTCCTGCGCCAACTGATGGTGTTGTACGTGCTACCCAAGTACTACCATCTGTTGATGTTGCCGCGCCGCCTACGCCGCCCGGTCCACCTACAGCAACCCATGTTCCGTTACCGTATGTTACACTATTAAATGCTCCATTTGGTAAGTTTGAACCAGCTGTCCAGTTGTCAGTAACTCCGGCTGTTGTTAGTAGCGAAGCGTTATCAGTAGTGCCGTTTGCAATTGCTACTAGTTTAGCTGTAGTATCTGTAATAGTTACTATTGGATCACTTGTATAACCGTCTCCAGTAATTGGATCATCGTCGCCATCTAGTGCAAAGCTCAATGATATAACACCGTTGTTATCCATTGTTGGTAATACAGATGCTTGTGTGCTTGCGCCACCGCCTGTTAGTGTAACTGTTGGTGCTGTTAAGTAACCGTCACCAAACGAATCAACAATTAGTTTAGTTACTTTGTCTGTTACTACTGTAATTGTTGGTGCTGAAGTATAACCAGCGCCAGTGCTTGTTATAATAATTTCTGTTATTACACCATTTAGTACAGTACATATTGCTGTAGCGCCGTTGCCGCCGCCACCTGCTAATACAATACTCGGCGGTGAACTATAACCTTGTCCACCATTAACAATATTAATTTTTGAAACCTGCGTTGGACCTGGTAATCCAATACTGTTTAGTTCGCCTAGTTCTGCTGTTAGTACAGCCTTTGAGCCTCCTAAACCACCAACTATTGCTCTAGCTGTTGCACCAGTACCTCCACCAAATGCTGTGTCAACCCAGTTTGCACTAGGTACAGCACCGCCGTTTGCCCAAGTAATACCATCATTGGAATATATAGTTCCTGTACCACTGGTGTTTAGCGCAACAAATCTATTGCTTATAGTATCTGCTGTTGCGTATGCTGTTGCACTATTTGTAGTTGTTGCTGTTACAGTTGTACCAGGAGCACTATATGTAATGCTTGGTTCAACAGTATAGCCTGTTGTTAGATCTAATTCAACTTGTATTGGAGTTCCTGCTACAACATGATCCCAACCTGCAGCATATAATGTTACATTTGTAGTTTCAGTTGTTAGTGTTGCTGTTGCTCCGCCGCTTGTTGTACTTACAGTAAATGTAGTAGCGTTAACTACTGTTACATAGTATGCTGTGTTAGCACTCAGTCCGCCAATTGCTCCACTTAGGTAAATTGGCATATCGTTATATAGCGAATATGTATCTGCTACAGTTAGCACATTACCAGTTGCACTTGATGCTGTTACTGTTAAGTTAGTAAAGCTATCTTTGTAAACTCTTGCAAGTTTAGTACCGTTGCTAAACGATAGTATTTTAGCATATTGTCCAACACCAGTACCTGCTGTAAGTTGTATGTGCATTCCGTTGTATGCATTTGCTAGTGCTGTATCAGTAGCAGCAAGTTGTGCTGTAATTTCTGAACCGCCCTGTGCAACGTTTTTGGCTGTTACATAATCTTCGCCGCCTGTGCCATTGCCGTTATCTAAGTCAATTAAGCGTGTTTCAAATATACCACCGTCTCTAAATTCATCTGCAACTACTGTTGAGTTAAATCCATCGCCACTTATTGCAAAACCTGCGTTAGTATAATTAACACCTGCATTATCGTATTCAACTCTTAATACAGTTTCGCCATCTGTAAGAACTTCTCCTGCAAATGCATCATTTGAAAGGTTGTCTACGTTAGCATATAATGGAATCTCACCAACGTCAGTACCTTCAGCAATAACACCGTATGTACCATATGAACTGTTACCGTTAGTAGCACGTATTCTTGCGCCAAAGTCTGCAATATAACCTGAATAGTTATAGTAAGCAAACACAGACACAAGCTCTGTTAATGAGTTGTTACCGCTACACCATACACCAATACCATCTGATAGTACTTGTGTAAAGTCGTTACTAACCATTGAACGGTTACCGCCGGAGTGTAGTCCGCCGTCGATCTTATTACCAACACACCCAACACCAAACGTTGTTACGTTTTGGATATATGGTGATTTATTAGTAACCCATGCTTCTGTATCATTTGGTCCAAATCCTGGATCAAGTGCTACGTATGCACCTGCTGTAGGACGTCTTGTTCCATACTCGTTTTTCTCTGATAAGTTACCACGTAAGCCGTTTAGTGTTTGGTTACGCACACCTGTTGAGTTTCGTACACGATACATGTCTGAACGTTCTGATCCGTTAACAGCATTTAGATAAAGTTCTACAGCTCTTAATGATTTAAAGTTTCCTACATACTGTAAATCGTATACAATAGCATCAATATAACGCTCCATGTCTCTACGACATGCTGCTGGTTCAAAGTTATAAATTACACTTGGAGTTCCGGCTATCACGCCGCCTATTGTAACTTCTGTTCCGCCTACTGTTAGTGCTACTTTAAATGTAGTACTATCTGGAACTTCAGTAACATAATATGTTGTTCCTGCAACTAAGTCGCCTACTCCTGCTCCAAATACAATTGGATCATTAACTATAAAGTTATGAGCATTAACTGTAGTAATTGTGTCACTACTAATTTGAGTTACAGTATCGCCAAATTCTTGTGTAACCCATGCTGTTGCTTCATTAGCAAGGAAGCTTCTATTTGCTTTAAGAATGTCAACACCATTAATTACTTGAACATCATTGTTATAGTATATTGTTCCGTTAATTTCTGGACTATCACCTTCACCTTTGTCTAAGATATTAATTATAATATCCATTAGTGCGTTTGACCTTGTCTTAGGATTAACAACGTAATTTCCTGTTCCAACAGTTACATTTGCTAGGAAGTCTGAAATAACATTTTTTAGTTCTCTATATGATTGTACTGTTGCTGTTTTTTGTGCGCCTAGTACTAAGTCAGCTTGTGCGCCTCTGTAGTACGCAATTGCTGCAATAATAGTACGATAGTTACTATCAAGTAACATATCCCAAATTATAGCGTCAACAATAAGTGCTACATCTCTTGCGCACTTCTCTTCATTATATACCAACGTTGGATAGTTAGTTGCAATATATGTTGTAATTGCTGTCTGAATATTACCAACTGAACCTGATAAGTTTGATGCTTGCTGTAACAGTGTTGCATTTGCTGTACTAATATCAGGATTATTTCCAGTAACTAATATTGAGCCAACTGGTGCAGCATCATCTTGTAAAACAAATTCTGTTCCTTGGAAGAAACTTGATATAGTAAATGTTGAAGTTGTCGGAGTTGATTTTACATAAAATGTAGCATCTGTAAGGTTATTAAATGCTCCGTTAGCTTTAACTTCGTCGCCTATAGTAAGACTGTGTACTGAGTCAACAGTAATAACATTACTTGTAATATCAGTAACTGTAAGTTGTGGCACATATTGATCTATGCCACCTAGTTCAACAATAGATATTACTTCTCTTATTAGTGCGTCTATTCTTGTTGTTGTACCAGCGTTACCAATAATTTGGTTGTCTGTATCTCTATACTTAGGTGTTATAATACTTTGTATTGATCCTGGACTTCCAAGTGTGTTCTGTGCTAAGTCGCCTGCTAAGAATATCATATGCTCATATGCAGCAAGTGTAACAGCTTTGTCACCTTCGTCAATTTGTAGTGCCGCTGCTAAGAAGTATGCATCAGCAAATTGTCTTACAGCAACACTTCCGCCGTATGTTAAGTCATAACGCAATGCATCAACTAACATGCCAACATCACGCCTGCATTTAGTTGCACTATATTGTGTACCTGGATACTCTGCAGCAATCCAAGCAATAACTTCTTCAGCAATAAACTCTTTGTTTTCCCAAACAATTGTTGCACCTGCAATATCATTAGTATCAGTATATCCAGTAGTTCTCCACTTGTATGTTGGTCTTGCTCCGCCATTAATAGTAGCTGTAATATCATCAATAATTAGTTCTGCACGACCTGAAGCTGTTCTAGTAACAACATGTTTCATTTTGTGTTTCAGGAAGTTAACAGCACCTAGTTCTGCTTTTAGCTGACTATTAATTACTACGTTAGTAGATTCTAATGCTCTATGATAGCTCATACCTGCTTTTAAGGAAGCAAAGTTTGAACCTGTTAATACATCACGTGCAATTGCATCAGTCATTAGTCCTGCATCTCTACGACATGTAGTTTGGTTGTATGCAAGATCTTGATTGAATTTTTCTACCCAAAATACAACATCTTCAACAATTTCACTTCTACAAGCAACTATTTTTTTGTATGCTTTTTGTACATCGTTTTCTGCCCAATCTGTTGAAATCTCAATAGTAGCATTTGGTTCAGCATTACTGATCCAATCAGTAACATCGTCAACACGAGCCTCAGCAAATTCTATCGAATTTGCACTACCAGCTGTGCCAGTTACATCTTGTGTTAAAGTGTTGCCAGGTGATCTAGTAACAGATGTTTCTGCAATAACTTCTGCAATAACAGTTTTCATTCTTGCATATGCACCAAGTGTTGCTGGTAATTCATCTTGTTGAATTGTTAGTGCAAAGTTTGAATAGTATGCACTACCTGCAATTAATGATTGTGTATTACCACCGTATGTTAAATCATAACGTACAGCATCAACAATATAACCTACGTCACGTATACAACGATCTTGTCCTTCTCCTGGAATACTAGCCCAAAATGTATCAAATCCGTTTGTAGAATCTTCTAACCATTTACGTACTTCTAGTTGTATAAATGCTGAGTTAGCAATAAGCTGATCTGCTGCATCAGTGTATCCTGCATACGATCCTGTAGTATTTGTTGTTGTAACAAATGCTGGGTCAGTAACAACATTTATTGGTGTTGGTAATACGTATCCTGGTAATGCTGCTATTCCGTTTTGGATAATATTTTTAATATCGTCTGTACGTGCGCCAGCTACTTTTGCTATTTCAGTGTCGCCAATTTCACTTATTACACCTGTAGTAATTTGTGTTAGCTCGTACTCAATAAAGTTAATAGTATTAATCGTTGGCTCTAATTGATTAGCAAGTACTACTCCTGCACTTGTTACACCTCTAAGATACGACATGCCTGCTTTTGCACTACGGAAGTCACTTCCAAATACTACATCATATATTATTGCATCAATCATGTATCCAACATCACGTGAACATTTTTCTTGATCATATGTTAAGTCTGGGAATGTATAGTTAATAAAGTCAATTGTTGCGCCTTGAATAATTGCTTTTCTACTATCAACAACAGATTTAAGATCTTGGAATGCACTATCTGTCCAAGCAACACTTGGAGTAATTTCTGCTGGTGAATCACCAGTATCAATTGTATTGTAAATTTCGTTAATACGATCTTGTGCAAACGCTGCTGCACCTGCACTACCTGCTGTGCCAGTGACGTCTTGTGTACTTGTGTTACTTGTAGACTTTGTCCATCCTGCTGTATTACCAATTGCAATGTTATCAATGATATCTGCTAAACGTGCTTGAACAGCTAGTGCTGCTACTTTCTGTGCGCTTGGCTCTTGGAATACTCCGTCAACATAATATGATCTTGCTGCAACAATAGTTTCTAAGTTGCCACGATATGTTAAGTCATAACGTAATGCATCTATAATATATCCTATGTCACGCAAGCATTTTGCTTTATCAGCTACGCTTAATGATTGCCAAAGTGCATCATAGTTATCATCCATGTATGCTTCAATTTCGTCAATTAAGAATTGCTTGTTAGCAACAATTAATCTTCTTGCATTAAAGAATCCTGTGTCATAGCTTGTTGGATCAGTAATAGTAAAGGTTGTTGGAGCAACCTCTGTTATCATTATATCTCTAATCAATTCAGCATTTGATTTTACAGCATTTGTACCTGAAGTTATTTCTTTAATTTCTTCTCTTACATGTGTAATTGTTGAAACAGTTGCTAACAATTGGTTATTAATAACTACTTCTGCAGAACTAATAGCTCTTTGATAACTCATACCTGATTTCAGTGAACGGAAAGTACTGTTAAACATAATATCAAAACGTAGTCCGTCAATTATAAATCCAACGTCTCTTGAACACTTAGCATGGTCATAAACAAACTCACTATAAGTATTTGTAATGTACTGTAGTACCGCTGGCACTACTGTTGTATCTGCAATTACATCGTCTGCATCTGAATCAATAGCTGCTGTTGCCCATGTATAGTCTGGGAATGTCTTAGCTGGCATTGCACTCATGCTACCTGCATCAAGTGTATCAATAAGAATGTCTAATAGTGTTGCCGCTTGTGTTTCTTCAGCAACATTACTTAGGTAACCGTTAATAATTGTTTTAAGTTGTATCATTGCTGCAACTTCAACTTGACGCTGTGCTACTGGTAAGTTAACTGCCCAACCTGTAAAGTATGCTCTAGTAGCTTCAAATATTGCACTGTTACCACCATATTGAATGTCGTAACTAAGAGCGTCAACAATTAAGCCTGCGTCTCTTTGACATACAGCTTCATCGTATGCAAAGTTAGGATATGTTGTACCTATCCAAGTTGTAACATCTGTAATAATAGTTGCTCTATTATTTTGTAGTTCTTCACGTGCTGTTACTTTAGCGCCAACTCCGCCTGGGTCTGTCCAAGCAATTGCGTCTGCAGCAGCTGAACCGTTTTGAATGATATCAATTACTTCATTCCAATATGCTGTGTTACGTGTAATTGCTGTACTATCAGATAGTAGTGCTTCTACTAAATCACGTTGTTGTGTAATTGCACCTACAGTTTCAGTTAATTGATTCTCGATAACTTCTTTACTCATACTTCTTCTGTATGCTAAGCCATCTCTTACAGCATTATAGTTTGTACCTAATGCAATGTCGTATGCTGAACCAGTCTGCAATAGTTTAGAATCTCTACGACATTTTGCACTGTCGTATTTGAATGATCCAAAGTTAGTGTTAACATGGTCAATTACTGATTCTTGTATTCCTGCTGTTGCACTTGTAATGCTTGTGTTTGCAGACAATAGTGAAGAATCAACCCATGTAGTATCTGGAAGAATTGGTGTTGCTAATGTACCATCAGTATCAATAGTATCGTAAATTTCTTGGATACGTGCATCTGCAAAAGTTTCAGCTGCTGCACTACCTGCTGTTCCATCAGTATTTTGTGCTTCACTATTTGCAGGCGTTGCTGTAATAGTTGTTTCAGTAATAACATCGCCAATAATTGATTTTAAGTGTGCATACGTTGCAAGTGTTTCGTCTTTCTTACCTGTACCGTATACTGGATTACCGTTAACAAAATAACTTCTTGCTGCTACAGTAGTTTCTAAGTTGCCACCGTATGTTAAGTCATAGCGTAATGCATCAATAATAAAACGTGTGTCTCTTTCACAATTTGCTGTATCAAATGTAAAGTCTGCAGCAAATGGAGCAATTACTCCGTCAACTTGTGCTTGTATCCATGCTGTTTGCTCTGCAACAATAAATGCAACGTTTGCTTCAAGTTGTGCAACAGCGTTAGCATGTCCTGCATCGCTTGCATTGTTTGATCCGCTTGTAGGTGTACTACCAACCGCTGGTAATTTTGGAATTATACTTAGTCCTTCATTAAGGATGTCAGTAATTAATTGTGTACCATCATTTAGTCTATCGGTTGCTGTAGTTGTTCCGCCGTAGCCATTAATAAATTGTTGTGCTGCTGTGTTTCCAGGAGTTCTAGATATTTCATTGTTAGTCATCAATTCTGGAATAACATCTTTAATTCTGTTTAACGCACTTGTTGTTTTGTTTTGATCATTTGCAAGTAACGGATTAGCTGGTGCTGGTTGTACAACACTTGTACGCAATTCGTCACCAACTACCGCTACATATTCTGGAATAATAATTGGAAGTACTTCGTTATATGTACCAGTTTTAATAAACACAGTAGTATTTGGATTTGACGGAGATGGAACACCTGTTGCTGAACCTGCATCAATTCCGTTAATAATAATGTCTAACATATCACTAGCTTTAGCAATTGCTGTTGCTTCTGATGTTAATGTTAAATCAATAATTTGTGTAGCTCTGTCATTAAAGTCAATACCGTTTATTCTTTGGTAGTTAATCGGTTGTTGATTGTTTAAAATATCATTCACAGCACTTTTTAATTGTCTGTATGCCGCAACAGTTTGTTTACCTTGAGATCCAAATCCTGATGTTCCGGTTGCACCTGTAGCACCAATATATTGGTTGCCTGCTTCTGTGTAATATGATTTAGCAGCTGTTACTGTTTTTAGTGTGCCGCCTCTTGAAATATCATATATTATTGCATCAATAATAAGTCCAGTATCACGTTCACACTTTTCAGAATCGTATGCAAGATTACCTTCCATTGATCCCGATGTTGTAGTTAATACTCTTGGAATGCCACTGTTTTGTATATCACTAATTCTAAATGTAGTACTTGAAGTTATAGATTCAACATAGTAAATTGTTCCTGCTACTACGCCGCCAAGTGTGCCGTCAAAGCTAATTGGCATGCCGGCATCTAGTCTAGATGTGTCAGCTGTAGTAAGTCTTTGTGTACCTACTGTTGTTGCTGTTACAGTAACTTTATAATTAGTATCGATCCAGTTAGTAAGTTCCTTCATTAAAAATTCTTTGTTATTTTTAAGAATGTGTTTTGCTTGTGGATTCAAATAACCATCACGCACTTGTTCCATTGCATAACGTACACTCTGCCAAGGCTTATCAACTGTTAGTCCTGATGCTGGTGCTGGTTCATTTGCTCCTAGCGGTCCAACATAAACAACGTTGTCAATTAGACCATAGTTAGCCCAGGCTGGTGCTCCGTCATTAACACGTAGAATCTGACCATCAATACCAATTGGTAGTCTTGTAGGACCTGTTTCACCGTAGTAAACTAAATCGCCTTCAGTAGTTAAAGAAAGTGCTTCACTACCTAGTGTTAATAGATTCCAATAAGTTCCTGTTGTATCATTGTCTGGTCTTTTAGCTGTATCAGCTGTGTGTTTTTGTACAGCAATAAAACTACTTGCTCCGTAAAATACTACATCGCCTTTGTTGTATATTGTTGTAGCTTTCCAAGTAGATGAATTACCTACTGTTGCAATTGTGTCAATTGCTCCATCTGTTGCACCTGTTATAGTTACTGTAACATCGTTAGCAGGACTTACGCCGCCAACGTCTGCACCGGAAATTGTAACTACATCGTTTAGTACATAACCTGTTCCTGAAAAACCTGTGGATACATTAACTGAGTAAACTGTGTTAGATTTTACAACATCAAAACGTGCGCCTGATCCTGATCCAACTTCGTTAGTTGATGCAACTTGTAAGAAAGTTTCTGAACTAATAGTCCAGTTAATACCACTGTTTAATTGACTCCAGTCTGCATCTGTAGCAACATCTGCTGTTCCAAGATTGTCTGCTAGTGCAACAAATGTATTGCCTCCTATGCGAACAACATCACCAACTTTATAACTTGTTAATGCTGACCAGTCACCTTGAAATTTAAATCCTGTTGTAAATACGTCCCAGTCATCTGCATTTTCAGTTGGTTTAGATCCTGTATTATTTGTTCTAGCAACATATACATAACCACCATAAGTTATTGTATCGCCAGTTTGATAGTTTGAATTTGTGTTCCATGAATCTTCAAATTGGAAGCCTTCAATAAATGATTCCCAGTTTGATTCGTCTGTTTCAAAATCGTTTGAAGTGTGTGCAGCTGTAGCAATCCAAATATTGCCGCCGTACTTAATTAAATCGTTAACACGATATCTTGTGGCAGTTACCCAAGTACCTGTGTATACTAATCCGTCACTAAACAATGTCCATTTAGCTTGATCTGATTCTAAGCCTAATGCTGCTGTAGCGGATGACACGTGAGCTGTATTACATACATAAACATATCCACCATAGCGTACTAAGTCATTAAGTTTGTATCTTGTATTAACTGTCCATGAACTTTTCCAGTCAAAAGATGTAGCAAACGGTGTCCATTTTTCTAAGTCAGCTTCTAGACCTAAATAGTCTGGTGCTTCAAATGTTGCCGACGTATGTCCTGTTTCTGCAATGTAAACATTGGCGCCGTACTTAACAACGTCACCTGGAGCATATTCAATGCCAGCTGCCCATTCTGCCTTCCAGCTAGTACCATCTGATACAATATTCCATTTTGGAATTGCACTTGTAAAGTCTGTGTTAAACTCTGTATCAGCTGTGTGGTTTTTGATACATATGTATGACTTACCACCAAAACTTACAACGTCATCTGCTACATATACTGTCTCTGCGGTCCAATCGCCTTGCCAAACAAAACGTATTCTACCTAACTTAAATTCTGCCATTTAATTAACTCCGTGTTCATGTATTTATCTTATTGCTGTCCTGAGCGTGTTGGATCGAATAATGTCTTATAAAAATAAGATAATGCTATTCCATCACCTGCCCAACCGCTGTTACCAAATGCTCCACTTTGATTCATTTTGGTTCCAATCTTAATTTGCCAACCCTCGGCACCCTCTTCAACTGAAGAAGTTATTTCATCTGGTCCACCTACTTTAACAGTACCAGCTTGTAACAAGCCTGTAAACGTATCTGAACCACCTTGACTTAATCTACTTGTCAAGTATGTTCTAATTGCTTTTTGTGTAGGTACTAAGTTGTTTGAGTTAGCAACAAATGTTCCATCTGTTGAGAACGCTGTAACAACAACCGGTGATCCACCAAGTGCAACACCACCAATACTCAATTCACTCAATCCATCTAGTCCAAACTCATCAGCACTTAGTGTAACAATACCTGTTGCCTGTTCAACAGCAAACAAGTCACCAACTCTAAAGTTACCATCTTGGTCTGTACTTGAATAAAACACACGACCGTTATTTGTTTCTTGAACTTCGTCTTGTGGTTCTAAGTTTGTGTTCTCTGGTAAGAACGGATAGTTAGACTGTATTTGGTTACCATAACCAATGTTTAGGAAGTCATGGTTTGTTAAACGTACCTGACTAAATCTACTACGCATTGTAAATGATGTGTCATGTGCTGGTGATTTTTCTTGACTCATCTGTGGTGATAATTGTATATTACATTCTAAGTTTGGAACTGTTGTTCCTCTTAAAATAGTTGCTTTTGCAACACGATAAATTTCTGGATCACCTAAGAATTCGATGTTATCGCCTGGCTGTGGAAGTCTTGTTAAGTTTCTAACAATCATTGATAAACCAGTTTGGAATGCATCTGAGAAGCCACTACCATTAATAGTTAGTACAGTTGAAGCAGCATTATACCCAGTACCTTGATCTAGTATGCTCGGTGCACCTAATACGCCGTTGCCAACACGCACTTGCGTAAGTGCATCTTGTGAGTTGTTTGGATCTATAATCTCTACTTCTGGTGCTTCAATGTATCCCGATCCAGGCTGTATCATTGATATAGATGTTAGTGTAGTATTATCTACTTTAGCTCTTGCTATTGCTCTTGAACCAGTTGAAATATTAGTTGTATTTGATGAAGAATCAACAGTTACAAAATATCCTACTTTAGTAATTGGATCAAAACCAAACCCTAATGCTGTGTAATTTTCTGCGGTTGCATTTACTCTTTTCCAATTAATACCGTCTTCACTTTGACAGCAAACACCATTTGGCTCTAGCAACACAAACACTCCGTTGCCATACTCTAACTGTGTTCCATTAACAAATAAGTTTGACTTGTACCAAGTTATGCCATCAAAACTATATACAGCAAAATTTTCTTCTTCAGATACAGCAACAAATCTACCATTACCGTACTTTAATTGTCTCCAGTTATTTGCTGATGAGTCTCCTGAGTTGTCAACAGTTGATTCTGCCCAAGTTGCTCCAGAGTCAGTACTATATTTTACAGTATTACTTGATCCTGATATTGCAACGTATGTATGATCACCGTATGCAACGTCAACCCAATCATCGTCACCAATAGTTTGATTTACTGATGTCCAGCTTGAGCCGCCAGTTGTTGTATATGCCGATATACTTGATCCTCTTGCAACCGCTGTAAATGCTCCGTCGCCATATGTTATTGCTGACCATTCTTCTCCTGCACCTAGTGCTGGTAAGTCTGATGCTAACCATGTTACACCGTTGGATGCTGAATATAAACATCTTCCTGTAGTTGAAATTAGTATCCAAGTATTGTTTCCGTAAGCAGCATCTGCCCAAATAACTGTTGTCTGATCATCGTCTACTGTTACTGGTAATACAACCTGTGTATCCCAAAAGTTAAAGTCTGATGTAGTTAATGCATTTGCACCACTTATTGGAAATGCAATTGTCTTAAATCCGCTTGATACAATCTTTGTGTATTCTCCGCCAATTCCGCCTTCCCAATTTGTTTGACTAAACACTGGCGCATCATATTTAATTCTTGGTTCAACATTGTAAATTGATGTTGAATCAAATCCAGCTGCTGTCGGTGTTCCTGGATTAACATGATCCCAACCTACCGCACCAATTTGCATTGATCCTGTATCTGTAGTAATCGAAACTGGTGCTCCGCTATCTAGTACACTTTCAACTGTAAACTCTTTAACTATAGTTGAATCGTCAATGTCTATAGTTAATGAAGTAAGTTCTTGTGCGCCAAGACCTGGTGCTGTATCAGCGGTTGATACGTTTACATTAATACCAAGTTGTGGAATTTGATCCCATTCGCCTGCTAATGTAATACTAATTGTTCCTAAAGTTGAATCAACAAAAGTAAGCACCGACCCAGTTCCAAGATCTTGTATGTCTTGTAAAAATGCGTCTGGAGCACTTGCATCAATTTCAA
>OBMK010001226.1_pt1 | contig 22392 bp, 26 predicted proteins | sample 1539081 | NCBI WGS metagenome assembly OBMK01 (sample SAMEA3355528, study PRJEB22509) | marine metagenome | biome: marine; feature: river plume; material: water | place: USA | collected 2010-08-07 | depth 0.5 m | reverse complement strand
GGTTCAGGCGCTGGCTTCGGTGGCTCGGGCTCGGGCTCCGGTTTGGGAGGCTCCGGTTCGGGTTCCGGCTCGGGCTCGGGAGCAGGTTCAGCCTTTGGGGCTGCTCGCACGGCCTCCGGCGACCAAACCTCTACCTCGAAACTCGCGGGCGTGGCGTCATGCTTCCAAGCGATGCCCCACGCCAAAGCGACGAATAAAAGCGCGTGCGCACCCAGCGCAAGCACCATCGGCACGGTCCACGGTGCAGGTTCTTGGGGGAAGGCGTTTGGGGCGCGTTCGCTTCGCATCCGTTAATGAGTCAGTGGTTAGCGTGAAGCGGAGACAGACAGGGCAACGCGGGCGATTCCCGCTTTTTTAAGTGCGTCCATCACTTGCACGACCGCGTCGTATTTGACGGCTCGATCCGCACTGATCACAACGGCAAATGCGCGTTCGGGGTCGTTGTTGGCAGTCCCGTCTCGTGTCGAGCGGTTCGCATTGGCCGTATCAACCACCGCTTGCGCCAGCCCCTCTAAGCGAACTGGGATATTTTTCTTTTCAGCCTTGATGCTGAGACTCGCGTCCTTTTTGACGATCACCTCGATGACCTTGTCGGGGCGGCGACTGGCTTGCCCCACGGAGGGTAGCTCAATGGTGCTGGGTGTGATCAGTGGTGCTGTCACCATGAAGATGATCAACAGCACCAACATCACGTCGATGAAGGGCACCATGTTGATTTCGTTCATGGTGCGGCGCGAACGTCCGCGTTTGTTGATAGTGGCCATGACGCTTATGCCGGCGTTTGAGCGCTCAGGTTCCGCTGCAAAATATTTGAAAACTCGTCAGAGAAGGTGTCCAGCTTATTGGCGATGCGGTCAATGCGCGTGGCAAAGCGGTTGTAGGCGACCACGGCTGGAATCGCCGCGAACAGGCCAATGGCGGTGGCCACCAAGGCCTCGGCGATACCAGGTGCCACCGTGGCTAAGGTCACCTGCTCAAGTGAGGCGAGCCCAGTGAACGCGTGCATGATGCCCCACACGGTACCGAACAAACCCACATACGGTGATACCGAGGCGACCGAACCCAAGAACGACAGCTGTGACTCCAGGTTATCGACTTCGCGCTGCAAATTGGCGCGCATGGCGCGTTGTGCACCTTCGAGCAGTACGGCGGTATCTGAGATGCGACGCTCGCGCAGCTTTAAGAACTCGCGCATGCCGGCGGCAAAAATACGTTCCATAGGGCCCGACCCCGTCGTCTTTTGAATCGCGGTGTTGTAGAGGTCATGCATGCTTGACCCAGACCAAAAAGCTTGCTCAAAAGCGCTATTGCTTTTCATGGCCCGAGCCAGCACGGTTGATTTACTGAAGATGACCGCCCAACTGGCAATCGACACAATTACGAGCAAGGCGACGACCGCTTGCACAACTCCGCTGGCATTTAGAAGCAGGTGAACGATGGACAAATCTTGGTTCATGGTCTTTTAAGAGCGTTGGTTAAGGTGGGTGGCATTCGCGTTGGTTTAAGGGTGACAGCATCCACCCAGCCGACTCGAATATCACCGGTGCACAACCGAACCGGGTGCGCTGATTGCAGCCAAACCGTTTGCCTCAGGTCGATCGCCACGCGACCCACCTGCAACAACTCGGTTTCGACGATGACAACATCGTCCAAACGACAAGGCTGATGGTAACGCACCTGCGTTTCGCTGACGACAAACATCCCGCCGACGGTGGTTTTGAGCGTCTGCTGATGTAATTCTAATGACCGCAACCACTCTGTCCGCCCCCGTTCGAAGAACTTGAGGTAGTTGGCGTAGAAGACGATACCGCCCGCGTCGGTGTCCTCCCAGTAAACCCGAATAGGCCACGTGTGTTTGGCGCTCATAGGGTCGCTTCGAGCCGAGTAACGGCGGTTTGCAGTTGTTCCATGCTGCTGGCGGTCGAGAAGCGCAGGTATTGGTGTGGTGCTGCATCGGCAAAGTCACGACCTGGCGTCGCAGCGATGTGCGCCCGTTGCATCAGTGCGCGCGCAAACTCCCAACTGCCCGCTGTTTTACTGGGTGAAATACCCCACCGCTCACAGGCGGATTCGCAGTTTGCGTAGGCATAGAACGCCCCGTCAGGCATAACCGGAACGGACAAGCCCAAGCGGTTAAGCGCGGGTATGAAGAAGTCACGACGCGCCTTGAAGGCCGCACGGCGGGTCTCGTAGATCGCCAAGGTCTCTGGCGTAAAACAGGCCAGGGCCGCTTGTTGGCTGATGCTGCTGGGACAAATGAACAGGTGTTGCGCCAAGCGCTCGATGACGGGTACCAGTGCCGGGGGCAAGACCAACCAGCCCAGGCGCCAGCCCGTCATGTTGAAGTATTTTGAGAAGCTGTTGATGCTGATAATCGTCTCGCCCAAGCCGTCTGGTAGACCCAACGCACTGTGGCCGTATTGCGCGTCAAAACTGAGGCCGAGATAAATCTCATCGACTAACGTGATGCCGCCTTGGCGCCGGCTGAACTCGGCGATGGCTTGTAAATTCTGCTGGCTGATGGAGGTCCCCGTTGGGTTGCTGGGCGTCGCCAGCAAGACGCCACGGGTGTGCGCGGTCCAGTTCTCGGCGACCTGCTCGGGCGACAGTTGGAACCGGTCTTCGGGCGTGGTGGGGATCAGCTTGGCGACTCCGTCGGCGGCTGTAACGAAGTTGCGGTTACAGGGGTAGCACGGGTCAGGCATCAAAATTTCGTCACCCGCCTCAATGAGGGCTAAACAGGCCAGCTGCAGGGCGCCAGAGGCGCCTGCGGTGACGGCGATCCGAGCGGGGTCAATGTCCAGCCCAAACCGGGTGGCGTACCAGCCGCTGATTGCCTCGCGCAGCGCCGGAATACCAAGCGCCTGCGTGTAGCTGGTTTTGCCAGCGCGCATGGCGTCTGTCGCCGCCTGCTGAACGGCGTCAGGGGCGGAAAAATCAGGCTCTCCGATGTTTAAAAAAATCATCGGGTCGGCTGAATCTGCCACCTGGGCAGCCAATCGCTGGGCCTCCTTTGCGATTTCCATCACAAAAAAGGGTTGTATCCGTTCGGCGCGTTGGGCGATCTTCATCCGGTGGCTCGGGGGTCAGGTCTCGTTGGGCCGCAACTGCTGGGCCAGTGCATGCACCACGCCATTAACAAATTTGTGTCCGTCGGTGCCACCAAATGACTTGGCGAGCTCGATGCACTCGTTGATCACCACTCGGCGCGGCACATCTAGGCAGGTGGTTAGCTCTTTGGCACCAATCAGCAGTACCGCGTGTTCGATGGGTGATACGTCATCGATGCCACGGTCTAGATGCGGTGCGATCAGCGCCTCAAGGGCCTCGCGATCGGCGACGCAGCCTGTCAACAGGACGTCAAAGTGCAGGCTGTCGGCTTTGTGGAAGCCCGTGAGATCTCGCGTGAACGCGTCGATGCTTTCAGTGGAGTTTTTCCCTACCAGGTACTGATAGAGCGCTTGCACCGCGAATTCTCGGGCGCGCGTGCGAGCCGACTTGTCCGAGGCTTTGCGAAGGCCTGTGTTGGGGCGTTTCGCTTTGTTCAAAGGGGTATCAGAGGCGTCGGTCATGGTCAGTTCCAAAGAGCAGGGGGTGTCCACGCAACCAGCGTATGGTGCGCGCGCAATAACGATTATCTCAGACCTTTTAGGGCCTATCAGGGGTGTGATGGTTTACAAGCTCGCCAGCAGCAGCGCCATTTCAATCGCAACGGCTGCCGCGTCTCGGCCTTTCTCAGTCTGACGAGCCACAGCCTGGGCATGGTCCTCGGTCGTGAGGATGGCGTTGGCGATCGGAATTTGGTAGTCAAGCGCCACCCGCGTGACGCCGGCGCCTGACTCGTTGGCGACCAATTCAAAATGATAGGTCTCGCCTCGGATGATGCAGCCCAGCGCGATCAAGGCATCGAAATCAGATGACTCGGCCATGCCCTGAAGGGCGGAAGCGACCTCTAGCGCACCGGGCACGGTGACATGGGTGATGTTCTTCTCGGGGACGCCCAAGCGCAACAACTCGGTGTGGCAGGCGCTCCACAGGGCATTGGTGATGTCGTCGTTGAACCGCGCTTGCACTACACCGATACGGCATTTCTTACCGTTTAGGTCGGTGGCGGCTCCTTTACTGGCGTTAAACATGGGGTCGTCGCTGTGAAATTAATGAACGGGTGGGGTGGGTTCGCCCGTGGCCTTTTCTTGAAAACCACAGACTTCAAGGCCATAGCCAGTCATGCTGGGCATACGGCGCGGGGAGCTCAATAGGTGCATGCGTTGGACGCCACACTCACGCAAAATTTGTGCGCCAATACCGTAGGTTCGCAGGTCCATGCGACCGGTGCCCGGCCCGTGACTGGGTTTTGCGATGCCTTGAAACTGCGCCAGGAGCTGCTCGCTGGACTCGCCCGCGTTCAAAAAGACGGCGACGCCTTTCCCGTGGTTTTGCAGATAACCAAGGCTTGCTGGCAGCGACCAAGAGTGGATGGAGCTGTTTTGATCGAGCGCGTCGAGCACCGAGAGCGGCTCGTGCACTCGGACGGGGATGATTTCGTCGGGTGACCACTCACCATTGACCAACGCCAAATGGACGTTACCACCCGTGGAGTCCTGAAAGGCATGGGCCACAAAGGCACCTTGTGGCGTTTGAATCGTGCGGCTGCCCACGCGTTTGACCAATGACTCATTGGCACTGCGGTATTCAATGAGGTCGGCGATCGTGCCAATTTTCAGGCCGTGTGTGGCGGCAAAAATTTGGAGGTCTGGCAGGCGTGCCATCGAGCCATCGTCGTTCATGATCTCGCAGATCACTGCAGCTGGGCTGCAGCCCGCCATGGCTGACAAATCACAACCGGCCTCGGTGTGCCCAGCACGCATCAGCACACCGCCATCGACGGCTTGTAATGGGAACACGTGGCCAGGTTGAACCAAATCAGCGGGTTGGGCGTCAGGGGCGACGGCGACCTGTACGGTCTTTGCGCGATCGGCTGCTGAAATGCCGGTGGTTACACCGGTCGCCGCCTCGATGCTGACAGTGAAGGCGGTCGCATATTGCGTGCCGTTACTCGATGCCATGGGGGGCAGCTTCAAAAACTCGCAGCGCTCACGCGTGAGCGTCAGGCAAATCAGGCCACGCCCATGTTTGGCCATGAAGTTGATCGCCGCTGGCGTGACATGGTCGGCCGCCATGACCAGATCACCCTCGTTTTCGCGGTCCTCCTCATCAACCAGGACCACCATGCGCCCTGCAGCGAGCTCGGCGACGATTTCCTTAACGGGTGAAATAGGGACGGCGTTTGACATGAGGACCTTGGCGAGCTGATCGGTAAAAGACCACTATTATCTCAGGCTCTCAGCCCTTAAGGCTTAGCATGCGTTCTACATAGCGCGCCAAGACGTCAACTTCTAAATTAACTTGCACGCCCGGTTTGAGCGTTCCCAAAGCGGTGTTCTCAAGCGTGTGTGGAATCAGGTTGATATCAAACACGCAGGCAGCGTCCGAATCCTGAACCTGATTGACGGTTAGGCTGACGCCATTGACGGTTACCGAGCCCTTGTAGGCTAGGAAAGGCGCCATTTTGAGTGGTGTCTCAATTTGGAGCAGCCAGCTCTCGCCAACGGTCTCAAAGCGCTTGACGGTACCCACGCCATCGACGTGACCCGACACAATGTGACCACCCAAACGGTCACTGGCGCGCAACGCTTTTTCCAGATTGACCCGACCTGTCATGGTGAGACCGCTGGTTTTGTCCAGCGACTCTGCCGATACGTCGATCGTGAACCACATCGCAGCAACGTCGAACGAGGTCACGGTCATGCACGCACCGTTGATCGCGATACTGTCCCCCAGACCGACATCGTCAAGGTAGCCCGCCGGTGCCGTGATGTGGAGACGCTTCCCGTAGGTTAAGTGATCCCCTAACGACTCGATGCGCGTAATTTCGCCAATCCCTGTGATGATCCCTGTGAACATGCGTGTGTCTGCCTCGAAGAAAAAAACGAGGGTGGGAAGCGCCCCACCTCAAAACGTGTCGCGGTCGCCAATGACAGCGCGTAAGCGCACATCAGGGCCCACCATGGTTGGTGGCAACCACCGCATCGCTCGGCCATCGGCCAATGCCGTTAGGGGACCGAAATTCGATAACCCTTGACCCTGTCCCAACAAGGTTGGTGCCAAATAGAGCAGTAACTCATCCACCAGATTTTCTCTCAGAAAAGAGCCGTTTAAGGCGGTACCTGCCTCGAGGTGTACCTCGTTGACGCCGCGCGCCGCCAAGTCGGTGAGCAAGGCTGCCAAGTCCACTTTTTGATGGGCATTGGCCAACGCAATCAGTGTGGCGCCGGTTCGCTTTAGGGCGTCGCAGGTTGTGTCGTCCGCCACACCGCTGTGGTAGAGCCATTTTTCGCGATCGCCTGTCAGTAAGCGAGCGTTGATGGGGGTTTGCAGGCGGCTGTCCACCACCACGACATGGGGCTGGCGGGTGGTAGGCACCTCGCGTACACCCAAATGGGGGTCGTCAGCCAGCACCGTCCCTGCACCCGTCAGCACGGCGCAGGCCTGTGCCCGAAACCGGTGACCATCGGCGCGGGCCTCGGGACTGGTAATCCATTGACTTTCACCGTTGGGCAGGGCGGTGATGCCATCGGCAGACGCCGCCATTTTCAAGCGTACCCATGGCGTTTTTCGGATCATTCGGCTGAAGAAACCAATGTTCATGCCGCGCGCGGCGTCGGCCATCAGGCCTTGTGTCACGTCGATACCCGCCGCGCGAAGCCGCGCGATACCGGAGCCATTAACCGCTGGGTTGGGGTCGGTGGCGGCAATCACCACACGTGATACCTGTGCGTCGATGAGTGCGTCGACACAAGGCGGGGTTCGACCATGGTGCGCACAGGGCTCCAGCGTGACGTAGGCCGTTGCCCCGCGTACATCGCGACCGTTGGCCGCCGCATCGCGCAGCGCCATGATTTCGGCGTGGGCCTTTCCCACCGCTTGGGTATGGCCTTGCCCCAACACCTCGCCGTCGGGGGTGGTGAGGATACAGCCCACGCGGGGGTTGGGGTTGGACAGCCACAGGGCCCGCTCGGCAGCTGCCAGCGCCATTGCCATCGCCTCTTGATCGCTCGAAATTCGCATGCCGAAAGCATACACGCCCATGCGCCTGATTTAGAGCGGCGGTCGGGTTTAGGGCTCTGATGCAGGGGCTTTCCACCACGCTTGTTGCCAGCGGGCGGGGCGTCGGACGTCGCCAGCAAACCACAGCGTGACGCGCCAAACCACCAGGCTGTCGTCGGTGGTGAACGCCTCACGCCAGTAGCGCGCGGTATGCGCCGGGTGATTAGCAGGCAGATTGGGCGGTAAACCCACCAGCAGCGTGCCTTGACTCATCACGGCGACAGCGGTGTCTGAGTCCAGTGTGCCTGCGATCCACCAATCGTCCGTGTGGCCCGCTGGTGCCTCGAAGACGGGTGGTTGCACATCGGAGGCCAGTGTGAGTGCGTTGTAAACCCGTTGCCAAACCACTTGTCGGGCTAAGTTTCGATCAAGGGCGATTTGCGTGGCGTCGACCTGGGTGCGGTTTTGGGCTTGGGCGTACCAGAGGGCCGCCAGCATGGCGCTGGTGACGCCCATCAGTAGCAACAAGCTGATCGTGGCCATACCTCGGCTGTGCCAGCCGGTCATCGGGTCCGGGTGCGGTGCGTGAGTGGGCAATTGGGGGGTGTCAATACAGGTGTGTCCAACGCGGTCAAGCAGAGCCGGTAGGCCAGGATGCCACCGCCATCCGTGGGGGCCGAGGCGAGGGGGAGCCATTGAATCCCAACCGCGGTGGCCATGGCGACTTCACCAGTCATGTGTGCCCAACCCGCGCTGAGTGGCTGGTTACTGGATTCATTGGAGGCTCGGCACCGCAGGTTCTCACTGCTAACCCAAAAGCTACTTTGTATTTGATTCCCAACCGCTTTGCTACGGCCCAGACAATCTCCCGCGTCTAAACCGGCGGTGGCCGGTTGTGCGACGTTCAGTACATCGCCGTTGGCACCTGCATCGGCTGAGCTGAGCGTTGTGGGCTGGGGCGCCACCAAATTTAGGTTGGTTGCGCTGGCTGGCATCAGGCCGCCGGCATGGCGTGCCTGAGCCGACAAAAAATGTGCGGTGACCCGTTGTGATGTGGCGGTGGCCAAGCGCACCTGTTGGTTCAGTGTCGCTCCCGCGAAGTAGGCGAAACTTTGAACGCCAATGCCCACCACCAACAATCCCAGTGCCAAGCCCACTAACAGGCCAACCAAGCTGCTACCGGATTGGGGCGTCGTTATAACCACATGAAAACGCGGGTTAGGGGGCTCTCGGTGCCATCCGCAGGCATGGCACTTGGGTTTTGCGGCCACGCAATTTCCCAGCGTTGCCAGCCAGACTCGGCAGTGACGGTCAGGGTTGCCAACGGCAACGCGCTGTACACGGCGTCAGCCCATGCTTGTAAGGTGGCATCGGAAAATTCGCTTGCATTGCAGGCCTTGTCGCGACAAGCGATCCCTGGCAGGGCATCGCCGCTGGGCAAAGAACCTGTGGTCAGGGTGATGCGCGATGCGGTACCGAAACGCGCATCGTGAACCAGCAGGTTCTGCGCCAGGTCATCAAGCAGGGCGTGAGCGGTTTGCCGCATCTGAGTCAATTGGGTTGTGCTTTGAAATTGCAGCCACGCATTACTGAACCCCACGGTCATGATGCCAACGATGACCAGCGCCACGAGCGCGTCGATCAGCGCAAACCCGTGCCACGCTTGTGGGCGGGCGGTTCTCATTTGCAAGCTGATTCACCGGGTTGCACAACAGAACGCACGCGGCCACTGATGGCGATGATGAGCTTGAGACTGAAGTCGTAAAAGCGGTTGTCGGTGCGTTGGCTACAGAACATCAAACTTTGGTTGGGTTGCACGAGACCCAAGGCGCTGACTTCAAGCGATGGATCGCTGTACCTCCCAAATACCGTGACACCGCTGAATGGCGTCTGTGTTTGGAGCGACTGTTTCGTGTCACTGAGGGTCAAGGACCAACCGCAGGTCCAGGTGGGAGTCGCGCAATCAGCATGGGGGCGAATCACGACGGCTTGGTCGTACGTCCGTGCAAGCGCTTTGGCGCTTCCGATTGCTTGAAGCAGCGCATCATGGGTGGCTTGTGTACGCTGACGGGCGCGGGCCATGTCGAATTGTTGAACGCCGATTCCAGCGAGCAGGCCAATGATGGCCACGCATACCAAGCATTCGATGAGGGTAAAGCCGCTCGCGTTGCGGGTAGTCGGTGCAAGCGGATGCGCGGAGATCATCCGCTCAGTGTGCGCTGATTAGCGGACCTCGTCTACCAGTGCGGTGAACTCGTCAATATCCTCAAAGTTGCGGTACACGCTTGCGAAGCGCACGTAAGCAACCTTGTCCAGTTTTTTGAGTTCGCGCATCACCAATGCGCCAATTTTGTTGGACGCAATTTCACGCAGGCCCAACGTCAGCAACCGCTCCTCGATGCGCTCGATGGCGGCGGCGATGATATCCGCGCTGACAGGACGCTTGCGCAGCGCCAGCGCGAATGAGCCTTCTAGCTTGCTGCGCTCAAAGTCCACACGGCGCCCGTCTTTCTTGACGACGACTGGAAAGTTCACCTCGGGCCGCTCATACGTCGTGAAGCGCTTATCGCAGCTGTTGCAGCGACGACGGCGTCGGATCAATGACGCGTCTTCGCCCAAGCGGGTTTCAACCACTTGGGTTTCAGCATGGGCGCAAAAAGGACACTTCACGGCGGTTGGGCGTTTGTTGGTTACTCTGGGCTGTAAACGGGGAAGCGTGCCGTTAACGCATTGACGCGCTCACGCACAGATGCAATGTTCGCAGCGTCATTGGGGTTATCCAGCGCGTCGGCAATAAGGTTCGCCGTTGCCACCGCCTCAGCCACGCCAAAGCCACGGGTGGTGATGGCGGGCGTACCGATCCGAATGCCGCTGGTCACCATGGGTTTTTGGGGGTCGTTGGGAATGGCGTTCTTGTTCACAGTGATGTGGGCGGCACCCAACACGGCCTCTGCTTCCTTACCGGTTAAGCCCTTGGGCTGCAAATCAACCAGCATCACATGGCTTTGGGTCGTGCTGCTCACAATGCGCAGGCCGCGTTCGGTCAGCGTTTCTGCCATGGCTCGCGCGTTCGCTAACACACCGTTTTGGTAGGTTTTGAAGCCCGGGTCAAGCGCCTCTTTGAAGGCGACCGCTTTCGCGGCAATGACGTGCATCAAGGGGCCGCCTTGGAGGCCCGGAAATACCGCACTGTTGATGGCTTTTTCGTGCTCAGCCTTCATCAAGATGATGCCACCGCGGGGGCCGCGTAAGCTCTTGTGGGTGGTTGATGTGACAACGTCTGCGTGCGGAACCGGGTTGGGGTAGACGCCCGCCGCGATCAAACCGGCGTAATGAGCCATGTCGACCATGAAAATCGCGCCGACCTCTTTAGCAATCTTGGCAAAGCGCTCAAAATCGATGTGCAGGCTGTAAGCGGAAGCGCCGGCGATGATGAGTTTGGGCTTGTGCTCACGCGCGGTACGCTCCATGGCTTCGTAATCCAACACCTCGTTGGCATCCAAGCCGTAGCTGACGACGTTGAACCATTTGCCACTGATGTTGAGCGGCATGCCGTGGGTCAAGTGGCCGCCTTCCGCCAAGCTCATGCCCATGATGGTGTCACCGGGCTTCAAGAACGCCAGAAACACGGCCTCGTTAGCTGAGGCGCCGCAATGCGGTTGGACGTTGGCAGCGTCGGCGCCAAAGAGAGTTTTGACCCGTGCGATGGCCAAAGACTCGGCGACGTCTACGTGCTCGCAACCACCGTAGTAGCGCTTGCCGGGGTAACCTTCTGCGTATTTGTTGGTCAACTGCGTGCCCTGCGCTGCCATCACGGCAGGTGAGGCGTAGTTTTCACTGGCAATTAGCTCAATGTGCTGTTCTTGGCGGCGATTTTCTGCTTTGATCGCGGCGAACAGTTCTGGGTCGGTGTGTTCAATAAGGGTGTTGCGGTCGAACATGGTTCAGGGGCCTTTGTTGGCAATTCAAAAATTAACTCAAACATTTGAGGTAACTGACCCAGGCGAACGGCAGATCGATTCATGGCGCATGGCATCAGAATCGGTGCGCTTCCTCGTGGTCATCCACGTCTGGTCGGAGCCTTGCACCCCCACCGCTTATCGCCAGTCACGCACCGCCGTATTTTAGCGCAGCTTGGTTCACTTCGCCTCGACGCTGGCCAGTTCTGCCGAGATCCCAAGCACGCCGTCTGCGCCCTTGGTCGCCGCATTGCTCAGGGGGGCTTTGTGCAAGGTCAGGGTCTGCTTGTAGCTGGGTAACTTGTATGGCGCCAAAATGATTTGCATACGCTGATAGACCTTGAGCACGCGTTCCAAGTAAAAGCTGCCGTCGACGGTGACGGCCCCCACGTAGCACGAGAGACCCAACTCGACACTGCCACCCGCGCGCGCAATGCACTCTTGCAGGACCATGGTGCCCACACGCAAGTTGGTGACGGGATCGAAGGCGGCCATGGGACCTCCGAAGGCCTCAAATTTGTCAAGGTGGACGCGGGTCAACACCTGCATCAATCCCTCTGCGCCGACAGGGCTGCGGGCGTAGGGGTTGAAGCGGGATTCGACGGCGGCGATTGACAACAACAACGCGGGGTCAATGTGGGTTCGCTCACCAATGGCATACGCTTCGGCGATTAATACGTTAACCGGCGGTGATGCGACGCGATAGGTACGGCTGATCCAGCGCGATAGGGCGGCTTGGTAGGGCGGCAATTCGCTGGAAGCCGTGACGTTGACACGATCGGCGGCACGCGGTTCGGTGGTGACCTCTTGGCTGGCCATTGCCCGGTCCTCTTGGCGGCTTTGAAGCCACAGCAAAACCTGTTCTTCGACGGGCACCCGCACGCTGGCTTGGCTTGCGAGCACCAACACAATTGAAACCAAGGCAATCCCAGCCATGGCTAATCCGTTGTGGGTCACATCCCAAAACCACTGACTTAACCGACGCACAAGAACCCGCCGCTTCAATGCGGCAACGCCCGTTCGGTCGGGCGTGCTGTTGGGGTTGGGCTCGGTCATAAAGAAGGGGTTGGCACACGGCCTGTGCTTTTGTTGACCTGTATTTTTAAAAACAGACTAATGATTGTCAATTATGTTTAGCCTTTTCGTTATATGCATTTATGCATAACGAAACAGACCAATTGAGTCGTTCAATTCCCTTGCGCCAACCACGAAAAAAAAGGGCTTTGATGGCGCGCAGTTAGCGAGGCTTTGAAAAGTAACTTCCGGATAAATGCGTTAAGTCGCGTGATTGAAAATTTATTCAATCGTTGATGAATTTCGCAATTTTGAGACGACTCAAGTGTGTGCCGTCAGGGCGACCCGGGTGTGGCCGTTTGCATCGACGCGGAGCCACTCAAGGCGGGGCGGCGTTGCCTGCGCATCCCAGTCGCTCAAGACAATCCGTTCACCACTTGGCGATAGGGTGTGATCAGCGGGACGATGCGTATGACCGTGTATCACATCGGTGGCACCCACGGATAAAGCGTCGTCGGCCACGGCTGCGGGCTCGACATCGAACCACATGGTTTGCGCTGCCTGATGGGCTTGGCTTTGAGCCCGCATTTGCGCAGCTAATCGCAGGCGTGCCTCGAGGGGTTGCGACAAAAACGCGCTCTGCCACTGGGGGGTGCGGGACGTTGCTCGGAAATCTTGGTATGCGGTATCGCTGGTGCACCATGCGTCGCCGTGCGCCAACAGGTATCGGCGTTTACCCCAGTCGAGCACGGTGTGCATGGGCAGCGCAAAGATGCCCGTGGCATCGCAGAATCGCTCACCGATTAAAAAGTCGCGGTTACCCAATGCGAGGTAAACGGGTAGTCGCGTGCTGGCGTCTGCCAGCGCTGCTACACAGTGTCGCCAAAATGGTGTTTCGGGCGATAGGTCGGGGGTGGCATCGAGGGCATCGTCGCCGACCCACAACTCAAACAAGTCACCCAAAATGAACAAGGCGTCTATCCCGGTCGCGGGTGACGCTTGTTTCAAAAATGCATGCCAAGCAGCGGCCGTTTGGGGTGCTGCTGCTTGCAGGTGCAGGTCGGATACCACCCCAATGGCCTGCCATTGGGCAGCGGCATGAATGACATGGGTTGCCGTGGTATCGGCCATTGCGCCAGTGGCCCGCTTACAGTGCCACAGCTTTTTCAATCACGACTTCGTCTTTGGGTACATCGTCATGAAAGCCGCGTCGACCAGTGGCGACACCACGCAACTTATCAACGATTTCGGTACCCGCAATCACTTTGCCGAAAACCGCGTAACCCCAGCCCTGCATGCTCGGCGCGGTGTGGTTGAGGAAGTCGTTGTTTGCGACGTTGATAAAGAACTGCGCGGTAGCAGAATGCGGATCTTGGGTGCGCGCCATAGCCAGGGTGTACTGGTCGTTCTTCAAGCCGTTGTCTGCTTCGTTGCGGATTGGGGCTTTGGTGGCTTTCTCTTGCATGCCGGAGCCAAAGCCGCCACCTTGAATCATGAAGCCATCAATGATGCGGTGAAAAATCGTGCCATCGTAGTGGCCATCGGCGACGTAGGATAAAAAGTTCTCAGTGGTGGCGGGCGCTTTGTCCTGATCGAGTTCGATCGTGATGACGCCATGGTCAGCAATGTGCAGTTCAACTTGTGGGTTTGCCATGGTATTTATTTCTCCAAAGTGGCGTTTTTGATGATGACGGTTTCTTGTGGGACGTCACGAGGAAAGCTTCTGGGGACCGCTGGGCTGGGTCCGGTGGGCAATTTTTTGATGGCATTGACGATCTCCATGCCCTCAACGACACGACCGAAGGCCGCATAGCCATAGCCACGCATGGTTTTGGCTTGAAAGTCTAGAAAGCTGTTTTTAGCCACGTTGATGTAGAACTGTGCGGTGGCCGAGTGGGGGTCCTGCGTGCGCGCCATGGCGATGGTGCCCACATCGTTGCGTGGGCCACCGCGCGCGAGAATTTCAGCGGCCTCGTTTTCGATTGGTGGCAGGGTCGGCTTTTGTTGCATGTCGGGCGTGTAACCGCCCCCTTGGATCATGAAGCCGTCGATAACGCGATGGAAGATCGTGCCGTCGTAGTGTTTTTCGTTCACGTAGCGAATAAAGTTGGCAACCGTCTTGGGAGCCGCTTTGGCGTCAAGTTCCAAAACGATGTCGCCCATGTTGGTCGCCAATCGCACACGAGGACCAACCGCATCATTGGCTTGCGCCACTTGGCTGAACAGCAGGCCGATTAACAGCATGACGGCGCCGAGGCTCATCAGGGCCCACCGGCGCCTCTGGCTGGCGTTATGGACGGTTGTTGCCGCCGCGGCGCCTGTCTTAGGGCGTGTGGTGATGTGCTTGTTCATGCGTTTCCTTCGTAAAAAATCTTCCATTCGCCTTGCTCGAGTCGCCAGTATTGGCGCTTGCGTGCAACGCGTGCGCGTGGCTTGAGTTGCTCGGCAAAGTTGACGACGACGACCTCGTCATTTTGATCCGCCCACTTGACCATGGATAGGTCTGAGATTTTGATGGTGCTGACAGCCTCGCCCTTGATCGTGGGCCACCAGTGAGCCAGCTTTTTTCCTTTACGGAAAAAGTCATCGCTGTAGGTGTCCCGCAGCTTAGCCAAGTCGCCGCCACGGCGATTGGCGAGCCATTCATCGAATCGCGCGCGGAATGTTGCACCCAAATCAGGGAGGGCGTCGCGCTTGACCCAATTCAGTTCGGGACTAATCACCACGGACGTTCCAACGATACCCGGTTCGCCAAAAATGCTGGCGATGTCGGGGTTGGATAGCACCACGCAGCCATCGGAGGCAAGCGGTGCGCGGACGTACTGCTCGGACGGTGTGCCGTGCAGCCAAATACCGCTACCCGTTTTGCCGCGCAGGATATCCAATGCGTTGGGATAGTTCAGCGGCAAGGCGCCACGACCATACAGGTCAGGGAGCGCTTCGTCGTTCAGCTTGCTCGTGATGGTGTAGACGCCCAGTGGGGTGCGGCCGTCGCCCTCAATCTGCTTCTCAACCCCGTTGCGACCCACTGAGATATAGAGATCTTTTTGAAGCACCAAGTCAAGTGGCTTGCCAGGTTTGGCTTGATTGACCAGCCAGTACAAGCGCGCACGCGAGGTGTCGATGGCGATCACGTGGCGGGTGTTGTCCGGTAACGTCAAGAGATTGTCAGGCAAGGTGCCGGGGGCGGGCACTTCGGTCAACGCTTTTAGGCGCAACTGCGATTCCTCAATCAGCGATTTGAAGTTACTGCTGGCATCGGCGGAGGCTGAGGTGAGTGATTTCAAGTCAACGGGTTGGTTGGTACTCACCGATAGCAAGTCGGCGTACAACAATCGCCCCAGCTGAAAGTTGGGCAAGTCGGTCGCCAGCGACTCAGCCAGCGTCAGCGCTTGCGCGCGACTGCCATCACGTAACGCCTGGTAAATCTCGATGACTCGCTCTTCCGCGTCTTGAAAGCCTTTTCTCTGCTGGACAACGGCAGGCTTGCTACCCACCACAATGCCATCGACCGCCAGGCTCCATGGGGGTGGTTTCGCTGCTACGGTCTTGGCCGGCGGCAGCTCAGCACCCATGCGACCGTCTACATTGCGTGTGCCCAACCAAGCCGCAGTCGCGATCAGGGCAACCGCCAAAGCGCCCCAAGCAATGGGGGCGATGTGGCGCGGGGGGCTGGGTGGTGGGGCATCCGCCTCATGCGGTGCGGATGCCGCCATTCGCTGGCCTTGTAGTAACGTCACGCTGCGTTTGCTCGTTTAGTCCACAGATTCGTCGGTGATGACCCAGCGCCCGTTCTCGCTCACTAAGCGCAAGCGCTTTTGGCTGGTTCCGTTAAAGGTGTCCGACTCATAGCGCTGTTTGAAGCGCACCAGAGCCCCCTTGTCGTCAAGCGTGATACGCACGTTACTTAGGGTCACCGCGATGCGCTTACGGGGAGCGATGCGGCTTTCGCGTTCAGCCTCCCAAGCGCTGCGAGATTTGCCGTTGTCTGGCTTGAAAGCCGTGCCGTAAGCCGCAAGGTATGCCTTCACGTCACGCGCCGCCCAAGCTTTCGCCCAAGCGTTCACAGCCTGCTCGACCGCTGCGGTGGTCGCCACGGTTGTGTCATCGGGTTTGGGCAAAGGCGTGGGCGCGGCGGCAGGCGCTGGTGCTGGCTTGGGTTCCTCGACCTTCGCTACCACTGTCGGAGCTGGCTCGGGCTCGGGCGTCTTCAATACCACCACGGGCGCTGTTACTTTGCCGGCTGCAGTGGTCTTACCCGTGAGGCTACCGAGCAGCGTCATTTGAGGGGGTACCGTCTTGCCGTCACTGCCGACTTGCAGGGCTTGACCGTAGTTTTTCCGCGCCATAGCGGCATAAATGTCAGCGACGTTTTGATGTGCGGTCGCGTAGGCTGGATTGGTGAAGATGGCCCGTTCAAATGCGGCTTTGGCCTTTTCGAGGTCACCACGTGCGGCATACAAGACGCCTAGATTGTTGTGCGGCTCAGGCAGCTCGGGGTAGTCCTTTGCCATGCGCTCAAAGATACCAATTGCTGCGCGGGACTCGCCCAACTGGGCATTGATGACACCCTCAAAGAACATCAGTTGCACGTCTTTGGGCTGCTTATCGCGTGCGGCCTTGACAAGCGTTAGCGCGTCTTGGGTTTGCCCCGTCGCAAGTGCCTGCTTAATTGCGGCGTAGTCATCGGTGGCTGCCAAGCTGGGCAAAGCGAGCGTCGAACCGACGACAAATGCCATCGCACAAACCGAACGTCGCAAGTTAAGGATAAAGGGGCGCTGTGTTGTCTGTTGCATAGATAAGAGCATGTCGCGGCGCATATAAATGATCAACGCGTATTGTAGCCAACCTACCCCATGGCTGTTTTGATCGGTCGGGGCGTAAAATGGCCAGCTTTTCCGCAAATCCCGCGTGCGCCATGGCCCTATCAATTTACAACACACTGACCCGCGACTTGGTTCCCTTCAAGCCCTTAACACCGGGCGAAGCACGGATGTATGTGTGTGGCATGACGGTGTATGACTTGTGTCACCTCGGACATGCGCGTGTGATGGTGGCCTTCGATGTGGTGCAGCGTTGGTTGCGCGCCAGCGGCTTGAAGGTGACCTACGTTCGCAATATCACCGATATTGACGACAAGATCATCGCCCGTGCGCTGGAAAACGGTGAGTCCATCCGAACACTCACCGACCGCATGATCGCGGAGATGCACGCTGATGCTGACGCGCTGGGGATCGAGCGCCCCGCCGCAGAGCCGCGCGCCATGGATTACGTGCCACAAATGCTCGATCTGATTAGCCGCCTTCAAGACAAGGGACTGGCCTATCAAAGTGGCAACGGTGATGTGAACTACGCGGTTCGGGGGTTTGCCAACTATGGTGCCCTGAGCGGCAAGAGTCTGGACGAGTTGCGCGCTGGAGAGCGCGTGGCCGTGGCGGGTGGCAAAGACGATCCACTCGATTTTGTTTTGTGGAAGTCTGCCAAACCGCAAGAGCCGGCAGAAGCCAAGTGGGAAAGCCCTTATGGTGCGGGTCGTCCCGGTTGGCACATCGAGTGCTCCGCCATGAGTTGTGCGCTTTTAGGTGAGCAATTTGACATCCACGGCGGTGGGGCGGACTTGCAGTTCCCGCATCACGAGAACGAGATTGCCCAAACTGAAGGGGTGACTGGCAAGCCCATGGCTCAGGTCTGGATGCACAACGGCTTTGTGCGTGTAGACAACGAAAAAATGTCTAAAAGTCTGGGTAATTTCTTCACGATCCGTGAGGTGCTCAAGTCCTTTGACGCCGAAACAGTGCGTTTCTTCATCATCCGCGCCCACTACCGCAGCGCGCTCAACTACAGCGACGCCCATTTGCGCGATGCCAAAGGCGCCCTTAAGCGCCTGTACACCGCGTTGGCGAGCGTGCCGAATTTGCCTGCAATTGATTCCGACATGTCGACCCCCATCGATTGGGCCGCCAACGATTACACGCAAGCGTTCAAAGCGGCGATGGATGAGGATTTTGGAACCCCAGGCGCGATTGCGGTACTTTTTGACCTGGCCGCCCACATCAACAAAACCGGTGATGTGGCCTTCGCGCAGTGGTTGCGCCGACTGGGCGGCGTGCTGGGCTTGTTGCAAACCGATCCACAACAATTCTTGCAAGGTGGTCAGGATGAGGCGTCCAGCGGCGGCTTGGACATTGAAGCCCTCATCTCAGAGCGCGCGGCTGCAAAGGCGGCCAAAAACTTCGCTAGAGCCGATCAAATTCGTCAAGAACTACTCGCCGTTGGGGTGGTTTTGAAAGACAGCCCGACGGGCACGACTTGGGAACGCGCATGAGTACCAAAGCTGCAGCGACGCCAGAAACTGCCCCGGCATATTGGGCCGCTGCATGTGAGCACCTCATGCGCAAAGACCGCGTCCTGAGGCGATTGGTGCCTAAGTTTCCGGGCGCTGCAATGGAAACGCGGGGTGACCCTTTCGTCACCTTGGCCCGCAGCGTGGTGGGGCAGCAAATTTCGGTCAAAGCAGCGCAATCGGTTTGGACCCGGTTCAGTGGCCTCATGAAAACGGTTAAGCCTGCGCAAGTGCTGAAGCTCAGCACTGAAGATATGCGGGGTGCGGGCCTAAGTACCCGCAAAGTGGAGTACCTGCAGGACTTGGCAACTTACTTCCAAACCGGCAAGGTCAGTGTCAAGCAGTGGCACTTGATGGAGGACGAGGCCATCATCACCGAGTTGGTCGCGATTCGAGGGATCGGTCGCTGGACCGCTGAGATGTTCTTGATGTTCTACCTGCTGCGCCCTGACGTCTTGCCCTTGGATGATGTGGGCTTGCTAAATGGCATCAGTAAGCTGTATTTTTCGGGGGAACCCGTCAGTCGCAGCGAGGTGAGGGACTTGGCGCGGGCGTGGGAGCCGTATCGAAGTGTGGCGACTTGGTATATTTGGCGCTCGTTGGACCCCGAGCCTGTCGCCTACTGAGCCCCTGCGAGGGCACCGGCGCGATAAGACAAAACAGCGGACCCCTTTACGGGTGAAGAATTCAATATGGCAAAAAAGCACTTTCTAGATTTCGAACAGCCCATTGCGGAGTTGGAAAACAAGGTCGACGAATTGCGTTTCGTTCAATCTGAGTCTGCGGTTGATATCTCCCAAGAAATCGCGCAACTCTCGAAGAAGAGCGAACAACTCACAAAAGACATCTACGCCAAGCTCACCCCCTGGCAAGTGACCAAAATCGCCCGTCATCCCGAGCGGCCCTACACCCTCGACTACATCAACCACATCTTCACGCATTTCGTGGAGTTGCACGGCGATCGGCATTTCGCTGACGACCTGAGCATCGTGGGGGGTATGGCGCGTTTCAACGGGCAGCCCTGTGTGGTGTTGGGCCAGCAAAAAGGCCGAGACACCAAAGAGCGCGCGCTGCGCAACTTTGGCATGACCAAGCCTGAGGGGTATCGCAAGGCCCTGCGTTTGATGAAACTGGCCGAGAAGTTCAAGCTCCCTGTTTTCACCTTTGTTGACACGCCGGGCGCTTACCCCGGTATTGATGCGGAAGAACGCGGGCAAAGTGAAGCCATTGGTCGCAACATCTTTGAAATGGCGCAATTGGAGGTCCCGATCATCACCACCATCATTGGCGAAGGCGGCTCAGGCGGGGCCTTGGCTATCTCGGTGGCGGACCAGGTATTGATGCTGCAACACGCGGTCTACTCGGTCATTAGCCCTGAGGGGTGTGCCTCTATTCTTTGGAAAACCAGCGAAAAAGCAGAAGTCGCTGCAGAAGCGTTGGGCATCATTGCGCCGCGCCTCAAAACGCTGGGTTTGATTGACAAAATCGTCAATGAGCCTATGGGCGGTGCCCACCGTGACCACAAACAAATGGCTGCGACACTGAAGCGTGCACTCACTGACGCCCTGCGTCAGGTCAGTGACCTCAAGCCATCGGAGCTGCTGGACCGACGGTACGAGCGGCTGCAAAGCTATGGCCGCTTCAACGACCGCGACGCCTGAGGCGTCAAATAACCCGTGCCTGCCGCTACCGCCCATTACAGGGCTAGTCGCGGTAGCGTTCAGTGGTGGCGCGGACTCGACAGCCCTCCTGCTGGCCGCATGCGAGGCATACCCCGACCGCGTCGTTGCCATTCACATCAACCACCAACTCCAGACAGCTGCTGCTGATTTTGAGGCGCACTGTGCGAGAACGTGTCGAGCGCTGGCAGTGCCTTTGGAGGTCAGGCGGGTGACGGTTGCGTGCGGTCCTCGCCAAAGTCTTGAGGCGCAAGCGCGTGCGATTCGGTATGACACATTAGCCACGGTCGCCAAACAGGTGAATGCCGCGGTCGTCCTGTTGGCGCAGCATGCACAGGATCAACTAGAGACGGTCTTGATCGCGCTCAGTCGCGGCGCGGGTTTGCCGGGTTTGTCGGGCATGGCGCCTCGCTTTGAGCGTAATGGCGTGCGCTTCTTTCGACCTATTTTGTCCGTGCAGGGGACACAAATTCGCGCGTGGCTTGATCGGTTTAGCCACCCCTACGTTGATGACCCCAGCAACCAAGACACTCAATTCACGCGAAACCGCATTCGCCATACGGTATTGCCTGCGTTAGAGGGGGCGTTGCCGGGTATCGCGACGGCGGTCGCGCGTACTGCTCAGCACGCGGCGCAAGCGCAGGTGCTGCTGGACGAATTAGCCGCAGCCGATGCAGTCACGGTGGGGGTACCGCCGCGTATCAAAGACCTGCAAGGGCTGAGTGAACCGCGCCAAGCCAACCTGCTTCGGTGGTGGTTGAGTGGGATACCTTTGGCGACGCCCTCGGCTGCACAGCTGGCCGAGTTGATGGGGCAGGTCGCCGCCTGTACCACCCGTGGTCATCACATCGCGATAAAAGTGGGAACAGGGGCGGTGGTCCGCGATCGCGACGTGTTGGGTTTTGTAAACACCCCTGAATAACCAACTTTATAATTCTGGGTTTGCCTGAATCAGGCGCTATCAACCGTCTCGCTTACCTATGGCCTTAATCGTTCACAAATACGGCGGCACGTCGATGGGTTCAACCGAACGCATCGCCAATGTCGCTAAACGCGTTGCCAAATGGCACCGTGCGGGTCACCAAATGGTGGTCGTTCCCTCTGCCATGAGTGGCGAGACGAACCGTTTACTTGGGCTGGCTAAAGAACTGGCACCAGCCAAAACGACTGCGGCTTACGACCGAGAGCTGGACATGATCGCTTCCACCGGTGAGCAGGTGTCCGTCGGTCTGCTGTCCATTGCTTTGCAAGCGCAGGGCATCGATGCTGTCAGTTTTTCGGGCTGGCAAGTCCCCATCAAAACAAACAACGCCTACACCAAAGCGCGCATTGAATCGATTGACGATGCGCGCGTACGTGCCGAATTGGCACAAGGCAAAGTCGTCATCATCACAGGCTTTCAGGGTATCGACGCGGACCAAAACATCACGACGCTGGGACGTGGCGGCTCGGATACCTCAGCGGTTGCCGTCGCGGCGGCCATGAAAGCTGAAGAATGCCTGATTTACACGGACGTGGACGGCGTGTACACCACCGACCCGCGCGTTGTTGAAGACGCTCGCCGACTGACCCGCATCAGCTTTGAAGAAATGCTGGAAATGGCCAGTTTGGGTAGCAAAGTTTTGCAAATCCGCTCGGTGGAATTTGCCGGCAAATACCGCGTACCCATGCGTGTGCTGTCCAGCTTCACCCCTTGGGACATCGATATCAATGAGGAAGCCAAGTCAGGCACCTTGATCACTTTTGAGGACGAAGAAAACATGGAACAAGCCGTCGTATCAGGTATCGCGTTCAACCGCGATGAAGCAAAAGTCTCGTTGTTAGGCGTGCCCGATACCCCCGGCATTGCCTTCCGTATTTTGGGCAGTGTGGCCGACGCGAACATCGACGTCGACATGATTATTCAAAACCTCAGTAAAGATGGTTTGACCGACTTCAGTTTCACGGTGCATCGCAACGACTTCGCGAAAACCGTTGACCTGTTGAAAGAAAAAGTCGCTGGTGAGTTAGGCGCCAAAGAAGTGACCGGCGACGCCAAGATCTGCAAAGTCAGCGTGGTCGGTATTGGTATGCGCAGCCATGCGGGCGTCGCCAGCAAGATGTTCCGTTGCCTGAGCGAAGAGGGCATCAACATTCAAATGATCTCTACTTCTGAAATCAAAATCTCCGTTGTGATCGACGAAAAATACATGGAGTTGGCAGTTCGCGCGCTCCACCGTGCGTTTGATTTGGACCAAGAGGCAGCGACTGATAAGGTCTAAAGTCGTGGCATAATGACGCGTCCGGAGCG
>OBMK010001223.1_pt1 | contig 22410 bp, 26 predicted proteins | sample 1539081 | NCBI WGS metagenome assembly OBMK01 (sample SAMEA3355528, study PRJEB22509) | marine metagenome | biome: marine; feature: river plume; material: water | place: USA | collected 2010-08-07 | depth 0.5 m | reverse complement strand
CAGAGTTACAGTTTAACCAAGAATTTGGTAATACCTTCCACGGCACTGGCAATACACTGATATCAGGCGATTGTTTATTAAGTTTACAAGCTCAGCATCCTATCTTTACACAAAACAATGTAAAAGTATATGTTAAACCTGAAGAGAATCATGACTATATGGTCTTTGTCGATGTGGCAAAGGGTAGAGGTATGGATTATTCAACGTTTAATATAATAGATGTAACTACTAAACCATTTCAACAAGTAGCAGTATACAGAGATAATATGATCTCTCCATTACTCTTACCAGATATCATCTATAAGTATGCTAAGACATATAACGAAGCTTATGTAGTTATTGAATCGAATGATCAGGGTGCGGTTGTATGTAATGGTTTGTATTATGATTTAGAATATGAAAACGTATTCGTTGAATCAATGATTAAAGCTAATTCAATTGGTGTGACTATGACAAGAAAGGTCAAACGTATTGGATGTTCTAATATTAAAGATCTTGTTGAACAAAGCCAAATTAGTATTGTAGATCAAGATACAATTATAGAAATGTCTACGTTTGTTGCTAAAGGTTCTTCTTATGAAGCTGCCGATGGTAATCACGATGACTTAATGATGAACTTAGTTATGTTTGGATGGTTTGCTGCAACTCCATTCTTTGGTGAAATGACAGACATTGATATGAAAAGCATGATGTATGCTGAACAACAAAGAATGATCGAAGATGACGTAGTACCTTTTGGAGTTTTCGATGATGGTGTAGTAGATGAAGTTGAAACTATCAGAGAAGGTGGAGATACCTGGTACGTTCAGAAAGATACATTCTTCTAAAACTGTATATATATAAATAATATCAGTGAAACCATCTTATTATGAAAACTTATTAAATTCTCAATGAAGGGGAAAAATACATGGCATTCCAAGTCTCACCTGGTGTCCAGGTTAAAGAAATTGACTTGACTAATGTTGTTCCTGCTGTATCTACATCAATCGGAGCTATTGCTGGTGCATTCCAGTGGGGTCCTGTTGAGGAGATTACAACGGTAGGATCAGAACAACAGTTAGTTAGCATTTTTGGTAAACCTGATTCTGACACTTACAAATATTTTTATCCAGCTGCGCAATTCCTGCAGTATGGTAACTCATTGCGCGTTGTCCGTGCAACAACAGGTAACTTAAACGCTACTGCTTCTGGCACAGGCATTTTAGTTAAAAACGACGATCACTATGATACTGTAACACCTGGTGCTACAGACACATGGATCGCTCGATTCCCAGGTACTTTAGGTAACTCATTAGCAGTTTCAGTTTGTCCCGCAGATGCAACAGCCTTTGCTGGTTGGGCTTATGCAGGTAACTTTGACTCAGTTCCTGGTACATCATCTTATTCAGTTGCTAATAGCGGTGATACTGCAGACGAAATGCATATCGCAGTTATTGATGAAGACGGTGCATGGACAGGTACAGCTGGTACAGTACTTGAAACTTTCGCATTCGTATCTCAGGCATCTGATGCCAAAGCTGATGACGGAACGGACAACTATTACGCAAACGTAATTAACAATCAATCTGCATATGTACGTTGGGGTGCACACTACTCTTCGTTTACAGATGCTGGTTCTGCGGTTAATGCTGCAGCGGGTTCTGCATTCGTAACAGGTTCAGCAGCTGTCGGTGCATCACTTTCAGGTGGTACAACTGATAACGCAGCAACTGTTGGCGAACTATCAACTGCATATGACTTGTTTGACGATGCCGAAACAGTAGACGTTAACTTGCTAATTGGTCCTGAAACTGCAGCTGCAGATGATGTGACTATGGCAAACTACATGATCGCTATAGCCGAAGGCCGTAAAGATTGTGTTGCGTTTGTTTCCCCTGCTGTTGCAGAAACAGTAAACAATGCTACTGCAGCTACAGATGTAAAAGCTTGGGCAGATGCTCTAACTTCTTCATCATACGCTGTAATCGATTCAACAGCATTATACGTATACGATAAGTATAACGACGTATATCGTTGGATTGTTGCATCAGGTGCGGTTGCTGGTCTATGTGCAAACACAGACAATGTAGCAGACGCATGGTTCTCACCAGCTGGTTTCACAAGAGGCCAAATTCTCGGTGTAACTAAAATTGCTTTCAACCCTAAGAAAGCAGCACGTGATGACTTGTATAAAGCTCGTGTTAACCCAATCGTTAGCTTCCCTGGTGAAGGTATCATCTTGTTTGGTGACAAAACAGCTTCTACTCGTCCAAGTGCATTCGATCGCATTAACGTTCGTCGCTTATTCATTACATTGGAAAAAGCTGTATCAACAGCTGCTAAGTTCCAGTTGTTTGAATTCAACGATGAGTTTACACGCGCTCAATTCCGCAACCTAGTTGAACCATTCTTGCGAGATGTAAAAGGTCGACGCGGTATCACGGACTTCTCAGTTATTTGTGACGCAACAAATAATACTGGTGCAGTAATCGATGGTAACCGTTTCGTAGCTGATATATACATCAAGCCTGCTCGTTCGATTAACTTTATCACTCTGAACTTTATCGCTACACGAACAGGCGTTGAATTCAGTGAAATCATCGGTCAGTAAGGAGACATAAAATATGGCTATTTTAGGCGTAGATGACTTTAAATCCAAGTTGACAGGTGGCGGTGCCCGTGGTAACTTATTTAAAGCAACACTAAACTTTCCTGGTTATGCCGGAGGCAACGTTGAGCTAGCATCATTCATGTGTAAAGCTGCTCAGCTACCTGCTTCTATCATTGCACCAATCACTATCCCATTCCGTGGACGTCAGTTGCAAATTGCAGGTGATCGTACATTCGAACCGTGGTCAGTGACAATCATCAATGACGTTCAAATGGAAACACGAAGTGCTTTCGAACGTTGGATGAATGGTATTAACCAGCACAACGCAAACACTGGACTAACTAACCCTGTTGACTATCAAGCAGACATGGTTGTAGAACAGTTAAATAAGGCAGGAGAGTCTGTTAAACGATATGACTTCCGAGGAACTTTTCCAACTAACATCTCTGCAATCGATGTATCATACGATTCAGAAAATGTTATCGAAGAGTTTACAGTTGAACTTCAAGTTCAATACTGGGAATCAAATACGACTTCTTAAACCCTTATAAATAACAGTATAAGCAGAGGGGATTTACTCTCCTCTGCTATTATTGAGAGGATATTACATTGGCCGACTTTTTTGGTTTTGAAATAAAGAAAAAGGATCAAGAAAAGGAAGATCGCAAACGCGCCTCCTTTGTTGCTCCTATGGATGAAGATGAAGGTATTGGTAATGTAATCAATGCCGGTGGTCATTACGGCCAGTATGTTGATATTAATGGTGACCAAACTAAGTCAGAAAAAGAACTTATTTTTAAGTACCGAGATATCTCTCAGCATACAGAATGCGATGCAGCAGTTGAAGACATTGTTAACGAATCTATCGTTTCTGATGATGACTCCTCACCAGTATCGCTTATCATGGATGATTTAGATCAACCTGATCGCATCAAGAAAATGATGTCAGAAGAATTCGAGCACATTATTGCTATGCTTAATATGAACTGGTATGGCCACGACATCTTCCGTCGTTGGTACGTCGATGGACGTTTGTACTACCATAAGATCATAGATGAGTCTAATCCTAAGAATGGTTTAATTGAACTACGTTCTATTGATCCTACAAAGATTCGCAAAGTACGTGAGCTCAAGAAAGAAAAAGATCCTAAGACAGGTGCTGAAATTATAGTAGGTGCTAGTGAATATTTTATCTTCCAGAACGATTCACTTGGAAATAAATCACAAGGTCTTAAGATTGCAAAAGATTCTATTACATACGTTACTTCTGGACTATTAGATCCAAGTCGTAAACGTATCTTATCACACCTACATAAAGCACTGAAGCCTGTTAATCAGCTTCGTATGATGGAAGATTCATTGGTAATCTATCGTCTTGCACGTGCTCCTGAACGTCGTATTTTTTATATCGATGTAGGTAACCTTCCAAAAGGTAAAGCAGAAGAATATCTACGTAACATCATGGCAAAGTACCGTAACAAAATGGTTTACGATGCTGAAACTGGTGATATGAAAGATGATAAGAAGCATATGTCAATGCTTGAAGATTTCTGGTTACCAAGACGTGAAGGCGGTAGAGGTACAGAAATTTCTACTCTACCTGGTGGTGAAAACCTTGGTCAGATTGATGACATTGAATACTTCCGTCGTAAGCTATATAAATCTTTAAATGTACCAAGTGGTCGTTTAGAACAAGAACAACAGTTTAATCTTGGTCGATCTACAGAGATCTCAAGAGATGAGCTTAAGTTCCAAAAGTTTATTAATAGATTACGTAAGAAGTTTTCTGCACTATTCATTGATATTCTTAAAACACAGCTTATTCTTAAAGGCATTGTTACAGAAGATGAATGGGAAACTATTAGATCTGACATTAGTGTTGACTTCTTAAAAGATAACCACTTCTCTGAGCTGAAAGATGCAGAACTATTACGAGAACGTTTAGGTACATTACGTGAAATAGATGAATATGCAGGACGTTATTACTCTGTTGAATGGATACGTAAGAACGTATTAATGCAAACAGAAGAAGATATTGAAAATATTATCAAACAAATTGATAGTGAAGGCATGAATGACAATAATGATGAAGATATTTAAAGTCTAAATCGTAGGTTGTATAAATAAATGAAAGGCGAGTAAGATGACTGAAGTAAGTGATTTAATTAATGCATTAGATGGTAATAGCAAAAATGACGCGAATAACGCATTTGCTGCACTAATGCAAAATAAAATTAATACCGCAATGGATGATCGTAAGATTTCTATCGCACAAGGAATGACTGGTACTGCACCAGAATTAGAGGAAGTAGAACTCGATGATGAAGTTTCAGGAATTCAGGACGAAGCCTAATACTGTATCTGAGGCTACTAAGTCTTTTAAAGTCGGTAAAGGTAAGTTCAAAGCGGAAATTAAAAAGAAAGGATCTAAGTTTGTTGCATCGATTGATGGTCAAGATTTAGATACTTTTAAAACTGAAAAAGACGCTGAAAAGGCAATTAAAGATTTCACAAAATTAATGGGCAAATAACATGAAGTTAATGACAGAACATCTCGATACAAAACTCGAGTATATGACTGAAGCTAACGATAACGGCGAGAAAACCGCTGTCATCGAAGGTATCTTTATGCAAGCTGAAGGTAAGAACCGCAATGGCAGGATCTACCCGAAAGCAGTCCTAGAAAAAGCAGTGGCAAAATACACTGCTGAACAAGTTTCCAAAGGTAGAGCTGTAGGTGAATTGAATCACCCAGAAGGCCCTACTGTTAATTTGGATAAAGTATCTCATCGCATTACCGAACTTAATTGGGATGGTAATAATGTGATGGGTAAAGCACTAATATTGAATACTCCAATGGGTCAGATTGTAAAGGGTCTGATGGAAGGTGGTGTTCAGCTTGGTGTTTCAAGTCGTGGTATGGGTAGTCTTGTGCAACGTAATGGTGTTAACATGGTAGGTAACGATTTTATCTTATCTACAGTTGATATCGTACAAGATCCATCTGCTCCTGAGGCCTTTGTAAATGGCATCATGGAAGGAGTAGATTGGGTTTGGGATAATGGTATCCTAAAAGCACAAGAAATTGAACAGTTCGAGACTGAGATCAAAGAAGCAAAATCAGCTGACATGAGTAATGTACAGATGAAAGTCTTCAAAGATTTCCTCTCAAAACTTTAACTCAATAGGAGTATTGAATGTCTGATATCGAACAGAAAATCGAAGTCGAAGACGTTGTTGAACAACTCCAAGATGAGACCCTTGAGAACGTTGAAGTTTCTGATGGGAATCACCTGGACGAGGCAAAGGCTGCACCTGAAGTTGATGGGGCGAAAGCTGCTGAAGATGACGCTGCTGAAATTAAGAAATCAGCACCGGCACAAGCAACTGCACCAAAGACAAAAGCAGGTATGGTTAATGCCATGTATAACAAAATGTCTAAGATGAAAAAAGAAGAGCTAACAGCAGCATATATGAAGATGCATGCTGAAAGCGTAGAGACAGATGATGCAGAAGTTGTATCTGAATCTCACTTTGACGAAGATTTGGATGCATTGGTTGCTGATGAAGCAACTCTTTCTGAAGGATTCAAAGGTAAAGCTGCAATCATTTTTGAAGCTGCACTAAAATCTAAACTAGCAACAAACGTTGCACGCTTAGAAGAATCATATCAAGAAGAGTTGACTGAAGAAACAACTCGTATTCATTCTGAATTGGTCGAGAAAGTTGATGGCTACCTCAACTACGTCGTCGAAAACTGGATGGAAGAAAATAAACTTGCAGTAGAAAACGGTCTACGTACCGAAGTTGCTGAAAGCTTTATGACTGCCCTTCATGGTGTGTTCACTGAGCACTATGTTGATGTACCTGAAAGCAAAGTTGACCTAGTCGACGATCTTGCTACGAAGGTAGACAACCTTGAAGAAGCGGTTAACGTTTCCGAGCAGAAAAACATCGAATTGTCTAACGAAGTAAAAACTCTTACTCGTGATGCAATCGTACGTGAATCTGCAACTGGTTTGAGCGAAGCACAAGCTGAAAAGCTAAAGTCACTTGTTGAAGATGTTACTTATGAATCTGCTGATGCATTTACTGCAAAAGTTGAAACTATCAAAGAAACATATTTCAAAGAAGCGACACCTATCGTAAGCGAAGAAGTTGTATTAGATGAATCTACTGACGAAGTAGAAGTATCATCTCGTATGCAAAGCTACTTAGCTGCCCTTAAAACAACAAATATCTAATCTAACGGAGTAAACTAAAATGTTTAACGCAGATAAAAATCTAATGGAGAAGTGGGCGCCAGTAATGGAATCAGCTGAAGCTCCTGCATTTAAAGACAACCACCGCAAGTCTGTGACTGCTGTGATGTTGGAAAACACTGAAAAAGCCCTAGCTGAAGAGCGCGGACATCAGTCTTTCTCACTAACAGAAGCTGCACCTGCAAACGCAACTGGTGCTGGAATTGACAACTGGGATCCAATCTTGATCTCACTAGTACGTCGTTCTATGCCAAACCTAATGGCTTATGACATTGCTGGTGTACAGCCAATGACTGGTCCAACTGGCTTGATCTTCGCAATGAAGTCACGTTATACTGCACAAAGTGGAACTGAAGCATTATTCGCTGAAGCAAACACTGCATTCTCAGGTGCCGCATCTGGTGATACTGGTTCAGCTGACGCTGGCAATAACGATCCTTTCGCTGGTGACGATCCAGCTTCTGGTGGTTCAGCAGGTAACGACGCTGATACAGTTGCAGAATATGCTCCAGGTACTGGTATGTCTACAGCGACTGCTGAAGCACTTGGCGATTCAGGTTCAAACGCATTCCCAGAAATGGCATTCTCAATTGAAAAAGCAACAGTGACAGCTAAGTCACGTGCTTTGAAAGCGGAATACACAATGGAACTTGCACAAGACCTTAAAGCTGTGCACGGCCTAGACGCTGAAGCAGAATTAGCAAACATCTTGTCTGCAGAAATTCTTGCTGAAATCAACCGCGAAGTAATTCGTACAATCAACTTAAAAGCTAAATTAGGTGCAGCACAAGCTGATCTAACAACTCCTGGTACTTTTGACTTGGATACAGATGCTGACGGTCGTTGGTCTGTAGAGAAGTACAAAGGACTACTTGTACAAATTATGCGTGAAGCTAATGTTATCGCTAAAGAAACACGTCGCGGTAAAGGTAACTTCCTAATCTGTTCATCAGACGTAGCTGCTGCACTATCTGCATCAGGTATGCTAGATTACACTCCAGCTCTTGCTGCGAATGCAAACTTGAACATCGATGACGCAGGCAACACATTTGCAGGCACAATCAACGGTGGCATGAAAGTGTATATCGATCCATACGCTGCTGTTAACTATGTTAACATCGGTTACAAAGGTACAAACGCATACGACGCAGGCTTGTTCTACTGTCCATATGTACCATTGACAATGGTTCGCGCAGTTGGTGAGAATTCTTTCCAACCAAAAATCGGCTTCAAAACTCGTTACGGCATGGTTGCTAACCCATATGTGGGAACAGCAGGCGCAGTTGATAACACAGGTGTTGATCGCGAAAACCAATACTACCGTATCTTTAAGGTAGCAAATATCTTAGGCGAAGGCTAAACCCTCCCTCCATAGCTATTAATAAGGGCGGCCGAAAGGCTGCCCTTTTTTTGTTATAAATAAAGGTATAAGGAGACTACTATGCCATATCAAGCAGACATTAATTTTCAAGAAACAGCAAGCGCTACGTTAGTAGATAATCTATCATTCCTCGCACCAGCAGGATTTAGACTTGTGATTGATTCACAGAAATATCCTAATGCACAATACATGGTTCAGTTAGTTACCTTACCAGATCTATCTGTATCTCCTGCTGTACTGAATACTCCAAAGAGAAACATTGGTTTAGCACCAGATAAGATTGAGTACAATCCATTTGATATAACATTTCTTGTTGACGAATCATTACTTAACTATAAAGAGATTCATGATTGGCTTCTTGGAATGGTCACTGAAGATGATTATGGTGTACGTAAGACTCGTGATATGACATTACAAGTATTGAATAGCCATAACAATATTGCACAAGAAATACAGTTTGTTGACGCGTATCCTATCAACCTAAGCTCGTTGCCATTTGATACCACTGCAACTGATATACAATATCTAACTGCTGCTGTGACTTTTCAGTACTCTTACTTTAAGTTTAAGCCAATTACCTACTAGTATAGATACTATTGATTAATATGAATAACGGTGAATAATATGATGAACATTGAAAAAATCTTGGAAATGTGGAAAGAAGACTCAAAGATTGATGAGCTTCGTTTAGATCAGGCATCTATAGATTCTGCTAAACTACATGCTAAGTACTTAGAACTTCTAACAACAACAAAACTCCAGCTAAAGCGAAAAGATATGGAATTCAAAGTCCTTCTTAAACAGAAGTGGCTATGGTATAATGGTAAGCTCACTAAAGATCAGATTGATGAACTTGGCTGGGAATACGATGCACTTAACGGACTGAAAGTTTTGAAAGGTGATATGGATTACTACTATGATTCAGATCCTCATATTCAAGAATCGCAAGCACGTATAGAGTACATTAAAACTATTAAAGAAACTCTTGAAGAGATTATTAATAATATTCGATGGAGACATTCTAGTATCAAGAATGCAATAGACTGGAGAAAATTCGAGTCAGGTGCATAATGTCTGAAACTATCAGCGTTAAGAAAAAGAATCACGCTTATCTTACGATAACAGCAGATCCAGGTATCATGAATGAGATATGTGATTTCTTCACATTCTTTGTTCCAGGATATAAGTTTATGCCAGCTTATAAGAATAAGATGTGGGATGGAAAGATACGTCTATTCGATATAAGGTCTGGTGATTTACCAGGAGGATTGTTTGCATACATTCAAGAGTTTGCATCTACGCCTGGTAGGGACTATCATCTTGAGATAGAACACGATGCATACTACGGTGTGCCATCTACAGAGTCTGCGGTTGATATGTCGTTTGTAGATGATCTTACTCTAACTTCAAATGGTAAAGCAATTGAACCACGTGAATACCAACTTGATGCTGTTGCGCATGCACTATCTAAAAAACGTGCTCTTCTAATATCACCTACAGCTTCAGGTAAATCTCTAATCATATATCTTATCATTCGTTGGTTCTTAGATAGGTTTGATAAGAGAGTATTAATCATTGTACCTACCACTTCTTTGGTACAACAGATGTATTCTGACTTTGGAGATTATAGTCAATTCGATGATAACTTTAATCATGAAGAGATGATTCACCGCATCTATTCAGGTAGACCTAAGTTTGCAGAGAATGAAAGAATTATTGTATCTACTTGGCAGTCCATATATAAACTAAATGCAGAATGGTTCAGTCAGTTTGGTATGGTCATGGGAGACGAAGCACATAACTTTAAAGCTAAGTCTTTAATATCAATACTATCTAAAATGCGAGACTCTGAATATAGATTCGGAACAACTGGTACATTAGATGGAACACAGACACATAAGCTTGTTCTTGAAGGACACTTCGGACCAGCACATTATGTGACTACAACAAAAAGTCTTATGGATTCAGGCGCATTATCTGAATTAGAGATCTCTATGATCTTGCTTAAATATCCTGAAGATATACGCAAGGGATGGGGTAAGAAGAAATATCAGGAGGAGATGGACTATATCGTTGCATATGAAAAACGTAATAGCTTTATCACTAACTTAGCTTTAGATCAAGATGGTAATACGTTAGTATTATTCCAATATGTTGAGAAGCACGGTAAACCTCTATATGATATGATTAAGAAGAAAGCTCATGCTCGTAGACAGATATTCTATGTGTCAGGTGAGACAGGAGCAGACGTAAGAGAAGACATCAGAAAGATTACTGAAACTCAAAAGAATGCTATCATTGTTGCATCACTTGGAACATTCAGCACTGGTGTCAATATTAGAAACCTGCATAACGTGATATTTGCAAGTCCATCTAAATCTCAAATTAAAGTACTACAGTCAATTGGCCGTGGTCTTCGTAAGTCTGATAACGGTCAAGCAACTAAACTATTTGATTTAGCTGATGACTTACATTGGAAAGCACGTAAGAACTATACATTACTACATGCAGCAGAGCGTATGAAGATATACGGTAAAGAAAAATTTAAATATAAGATATATGAAGTGGATATATAATGAAAGACGAAGAATTGAATGACGTAAACATTCAGCACTTTAAACTAATTAATGGAGATGAACTTATTGCATTAGTACGTGGAAGTGAAGGTTCAAGGATTTTACTTGAGTTTCCTTTAATGCTTAATGTAATGCCTATGGGTAGTGGTAAAGAATCTTTCTACTTTACTGAATGGATGCCTATGACTAAAGATGAGGTGATACAAGTATATGCAACTAGTATTATATCTCATAGCGAATGCACAGACGAATTTAAAGAACATTATATTCGAACAGCTCTTAAGTTTAAGCAGACAGAAGCTCCAAAATACAACTATACTGAGGATGATATATATGATGACGATGATGAAGAGTATGATAACGTAATACCTATAAAGACTACCATCCACTAAGGTAGTATACTCCTCCTCCTCAACAACCACTCTTTAATTATACCATACTTTGCCAACTTTGTACACGGCTAAATGCGTATAATATGAAAATAATTTAATAAAATAATAGTGTACATTTCCTTAGAATCGTAGTATAATATACTTAACGCGATAAAATATACTAGGAGTATATAATGACAAAAATCAAACCAAAGAACAAACCTCATTATGTCAACAATAGAGAATTCTCTTACTCTGTAGTTGATTATGTAACGAAAGTTAATGCAGCACAAGAAGCAGATTTACCTTTGCCAATTGTACCTGATTACATTGCACAATGCTTTCTTAAAATATCAGAAGGTTTATCACACAAATCTAACTTTATTCGTTATACCTATCGTGAAGAAATGGTAATGGATGCAGTTGAGAATTGTTTAAAAGCAATAACAAACTATAACATTGAAGCTGCTACTCGTACAGGTAATCCTAATGCGTTTGCTTACTTCACTCAGATATGCTATTACGCATTCTTACGCCGTATTGCAAAAGAAAAGAAACAGCAAGATATCAAATTCAGATGGATTGAAAAAGCTGGTGTTGATGACTTCTTATCTTATGGTGATGCAGACACAGGTGGTACACCTGGTGGAACTGAACGTGCTTTCGTTGAAGAGCTACGTGGAAGAATCGATAAGATTCGTGAAGTTGATAACTCATTAAAAGAGTTTGGTAAGAAAGAGAAAGCAGAAGAGAAAGAGCGTAAAGCAAAGGGTCTCGAACTGTTTATGGGTGCTTAACATGCCACGTATTACAGTATTTGGAAATGGCTTTGTAGGATCTTCTTATGCAGATCTATTTGAAGAGAATGGTTATAACGTTATTCGTGTAGATCCTGCACAAGGTATGATGCCTACAAAGGAAGCTTACTTAAGGCCTTCTATTGTATGTGTACCAGCTCCTACTCTCGAAGATGGAACTGTTGATTATTCTATCATAGATGATATTATCAGTAAGGTTAAACGACCTATACTCATTAAAAGCACTATACTTCCTGATTATGCAGAGAAGATTAGTAAGAATGATCCTAACTTAATATACTCACCTGAATTCTTAACAGCTTCTAATGCAGCAGCTGATATAAGATCTCAAAAGGATGTAGTATTAGGTGGTAGGAATACATTGTTCTGGGCGTTGTTGTTTAAAGCTATTGGTAAAAATATTCATAGAACAGATGCAAGAAGTGCATCATTCATGAAGTATACGGTTAACACCTTTCTTGCTACTAAAGTTGCATTTATGAATGAGCTGTATGAACAATATGGTGGAGACTGGAAGGGTCTTAAGTCTCTATTAGAATTAGATCCTAGATTAGGTACATCACATTTTGATGTGCCAGGACCTGATGGAGAACGAGGGTTTGGTGGAGCCTGTTTCCCAAAGGATGTACAAGCATTCTTAAAATTCACATCAAACGAAATGAGCGTTTTAGATAAAGCACAATCAGCTAATAAAAAGTGGAGAGCATAATGAGTTATAGTGTATTATTAACAGGTCACGAAGGATACGTTGGCAGTCATCTATTAACTGAACTTGGTAAAAGAGAAGTTATTGTTGGTACTATTGATGGAGATTTACTTGATGTAGATTGGGAATCAAAGAGTAAACAATTTGATATGGTAGTTCATCTTGCAGGTCTTGCAGGTGTTCGTAGATCATTTAGAGAACCTGAAGAATACTATAAGAATAATGTTGAACTATCAAGACGTATCTTTAAATACTGTGAGCGTACAAGAACTGAAGTAATGTATGCGTCTTCATCGAATGCTCATGAGTGGTGGTTAAATCCATATGCAACTACTAAACAAATGATTGAAGAAATGGCATCAATGCTTACTGTTCGCCATATCGGAATGCGCTTTCATACTGTCTGGCCAGGACGTGAAGATATGCTTTATCGTAGATTGCAGAAGAAAGAAGTAGACTATATTAATCAAGATCATTTTAGAGATTGGATTCATATTGAAGATTTATTAAATGGGCTGTGTACAATCATGCAAAATTGTTATATAATAGAACAATCAGTAGTTGATATTGGCACAGGTCATGTGACACCGGTTTCAGAGCTAGCTAAGAAGCTAGACTTTAATGGTGAACGTCGTAGAGGCGAAGCACCAGGTGAACGTATGGCAACACGTGCTGATATTCAATATCTGTTAGATTTAGGTTGGACTCCTAAGCATAATATTATGAACGAAGGTTAATATGAAAGTAGCTATCTTAAACGACACTCATTGTGGGTGTCGTAATTCATCTGACATTTTTATCAGGTATCAAGAGCGGTTCTACGAAGAATCGTTCTTTCCTTACATGGAAGAACATGGCATTAAACAGATATTGCATCTTGGTGATTACTATGATCACAGAAAGTATGTAAACTTTAAAGCTTTAAACTCTAATCGTAAAGTGTTTCTTGATCGTATTCGAGAACTTGGTATTCATATGGATATCATTCCTGGTAATCATGATGTATTCTATAAGAACACGAACGACTTATGTTCTCTTAAAGAGTTGTTAGGTCACTATACTTCTAATGTTAATATCATTATGAAGCCTAAAGTATTAAACTATGATGGATGCGATATCGCTGTACTACCATGGATTAACAACGAAAACTATGGTGAGTATACTGACTTTCTTAAGAATTGTAAAGCTTCTATTCTTGGTGCACATCTTGAATTAGTTGGTTTCGATATGATGAAAGGTATGCCAAATACACATGGTATGACTACTGAATTGTTTGATAGATTTGAACTTGTTATGTCAGGCCATTTCCATACTAAATCAAATCAAGGTAATATCCACTATCTCGGTAGTCAAATGGAATTTACATGGTCAGATGCACACGACAGTAAGTACTTTCATATCTTTGATACTGATACACGTGAACTTACTGCAGTACGTAATCCTATAACTATTTTTCAAAAAGTGGTGTACGACGATCAAAAAACAGAGTATAATACATATGATGTAGAAGCTCTACGTGATAAGTTTGTTAAAGTTGTGGTTGTTAATAAGTCAGAACCATATCTCTTTGATAGATTCATTGATCGTATCCAAGGAGTTGATACTCACGAATTGAAGATTGCAGAGACCTTTGATGAGTTCATGGGTGAGAACGTAGATGATTCTGATATTTCTATTGAAGATACCACTACGCTCCTTGACTCTTATGTTGATGCAGTTGAAACTGACTTGGATAAAGATAGGATTAAGAATATGATGCGTGGTTTATATGTAGAAGCTCAGAACCAAGAGGTCGTGTAATGATTAAGTTTAAGAGTGTATCATGGAAGAACTTTCTTTCTACTGGTAATGAAAAGACTACTGTTCAGCTTGACCGTTCACCTACAACATTAATCGTTGGTCAGAATGGCGCAGGTAAGTCTACACTGCTCGATGCATTGAGCTTTGCTTTATTTGGTAAAGCTCATCGTAGTATCTCTAAGCCTCAGCTTGTTAACTCTATTAATAATAAACATTGTGTTGTTGAAGTAGAGTTTGCTACAGGAGCTCATGAGTTTAAAGTTGTACGTACTATTAAACCTAATACGTTTGAGATATATCAGAATGGTAATATGATTAATCAATCATCTGCTGCTCGTGATTATCAGAAGTTCCTTGAACAAAACATTCTAAAGCTTAACCATAAGTCATTCCATCAGATCGTTGTTCTGGGGTCATCTTCGTTCATTCCGTTTATGCAACTACCAGGCGGGCATAGACGTGATGTGATTGAGGATCTATTAGATATTAACATCTTCTCTAAAATGAATACTATTCTTAAAGAACGTAGTGCACGCATTAAAGAAGAACTAAAGGATGTTAACTATAATCTTGATCTAATGAAAGAGAAGATTACATTACAGCGTAAGTATATTCGTGATATCACTCAGATGAATGATGAACAGATTAATTCTAAGAAAGATACTATTGCTTCGTTTCAAACTGAGATCACTGAGATGCAGTCTTTAAACAATGACTATAGCACTACCATTGAATCTCTACAAGATGGATTAGAGGATAAGCTTAAATCTGCTCATAACAAGAAACAATCATTGATGCAATACCAAGCACAGTTTCAACAACAAATGAAAACTGTTGTGAAAGAAGCTAAGTTCTATGAGACTAATGATAAGTGTCCTACATGTACTCAAGATATAAACGAGAGTATTAAGTCAGAGAAATTAGAGTCTTCTAAGACTCGTGCTAAAGAACTACAAGAAGGTATGACTAAAGTAGGTGAGCAGCATACTACAATAGAAACTACTATTACAAATCTTAATGAAATCGCTGAAGATGTGAGAGCTAATACGTCTAAGATTACATCTAATAATCGTGACATATCACGTCTACAAGAACAAATTGGTACATTGAATAAAGAGATCGCAGGTCTTACATCACGTGAAGGTGATCTTGGTCAAGCTAACTCTGAACTTGAATCGCATTCTACTGCACGTGAGTCTCTATCAGAGAAGAAGCTTTCTATGTTAGATGAACGATCATATAATGAAGCTGCAGGTGAAATGCTAAAAGATGGTGGTATTAAGACCAAAGTGGTTAAAGAATATCTACCTGTAATGAACAAACTGATAAATAACTATTTACAAGTATTAGATTTCTTTGTAGCATTTGATCTTGATGAGAACTTTACTGAAACTATACGATCACGTCATAGAGATACATTTAACTATGCATCATTCTCTGAAGGTGAGAAGCAACGTATTGATTTGGCATTACTATTCACATGGCGTCAGATTGCTCGTATGAAGAATTCTACATCAACGAATCTATTAGTTCTTGATGAAACGTTTGACTCTTCTCTTGATCATGATGGTGTAGATAATCTAATGAAGATCCTTGGTACACTTGAAGATGATAGTAATGTATTTGTTATATCTCATAAGGGTGATCTATTAGATGGTAAGTTTAGATCTAAGATAGAATTCACTAAGGAGCATAACTTTTCTAAAATAAAGTGAAAATAATTCAAAAAAGATGAAAATAAACGTGTACATTCCTATTTTTACGTGGTATAATAGTACCATAATCAATGAGGAGAGACATTATGATTAATTCGTCACAGACAACTTTAGCTAGATTGCTGGCTAAAGAAAACATTGAAGTACAGCATGGTAACTTTCGCACTGCTTTCTTTGATGTTGAGAAGCGTATTCTAGGTCTACCATTATGGAAAGACCGTGGCAAGGACGTATATGACCTACTGACCGGCCACGAGGTAGGACACGCTTTATTTACACCACCTGAAGGATGGCATGACTCTACGTCAGAAATCCCAGGTATACCCCGCTCATACGTAAATGTTGTTGAAGATGTACGTATTGAGAAACTTGTACAGCGCCAATATCCTGGCCTCGTATCTTCATTTAAACGTGGATACGCAGTATTGTACAATGAAGACTTCTTCCAGGTCGCAGGCGTTGATCTCTCCTCACGCAATGTAGTTGATCGTATCAACCTCAAAGCAAAATGCCGCGATCTGGTAGAAGTTGAATATTCTGCTAAAGAGCAACCAATTGTAGATCAAGTTATGGCTGTCGAAACATGGGAAGATGTTATCGAAGCATGTAAAGCTTTATATGCATTTATGAAGGAAAATCAAAAAGTTGAAGAAGATGCACCACAGTATCCTATCAGTGATGAGAATGATAGCTTCGAAGATAGCTTATCGTCTAGCGATAATTCGCAGGACAATTCTCATATGGAGGATTCAGAGACAACTGAACAAGATTCAGAAGAAGATGAAACTCCCTCAGGAATGGGCGAAGTTGAACCATCCGCTGCCGAAGAAACCGGAGAAAATTCAGAGAACGTAGTCAAAGATGATGACATCGATCGTGTTGAATCTGATGAAGCATTCAGAGAAAATGAGCATAAGCTTTTAGACTCAGATGAAGAAGGCAAACAAAGCATTCATTCGAATGGCGTTAGTCGAGCTCAGATGAAAGATATAGTAATACCATATGCTAAAGTACTAGAAGCAAGAAAGCAATCAATTGTAGATGGCACCACATTTGATGAGCATATCAATGCTAATTCTGCAATGCTATCTGAGTATAAAAATAGAAACACTGATATCGCAGAAGAACTACGTAAGTTTGAAGGTGAAACAAAACCAGTTGTTGCTACTATGGCAAAAGAGTTTGAAATGCGTAAAGCTGCATTTCGTCTTCAACGTGCACAAACTTCACGTTCAGGTTCTATCAATGTAAATAAGTTGCATAGCTACAGATATAACGATGATATCTTCGCACGTATCACTAACCTTGCTGATGCTAAATCACATGGTATGGTAATGTTTGTAGATTACTCTGGTTCTATGTCAAAGGTTATTGGTAAAGTAATACGTCAGACTGTTACACTTGCTGACTTCTGCTTAAAGGTTAATATTCCTTTCGTAGTATATGGATTTACTACATTGTCAAACGATCAAGAAATGCATAAGAACCAGCCAGGTGGATATTTCTATACTGGCGATTCTGGTGTATTCGAACTTATGTCTTCTAGCTTGAAGGGTAGTGACCGAAAGCTTGCTCGTGAAATTCTACTACGTCAGTCTTTTGATTATGATAACAGCTGGAGATCTCCTCTTGCATCTTCATACGAATCACTAGGTTCTACTCCATTGTATGAAACTATTCTATGTGCAGAATACCTTATTAAAGACTTTAAGAAAACTCACGGTGTTCAAAAAGTAAATGCTGTTTTCTTAACTGATGGTGATGGAGATGTTGTACATAACAATGCGACTATTGCTGCAGATAACAATCATACGATTGTAAGCTACAAAGAAGGATATACTGTTCGTATGAATGGTAAAAATGTTAAGTGTTCTTCTCGTTGGGATCTAGGTCCATCACTAATGAATGAGCTTCGTAACATAGAAGGTGTTACAACAGTTGGTTTCTTTATATGTAATGAAAGATATGAGTTTAGAAGCCAGATGCATAAGACAACTTCTGATGTATATTTAGATACTAAGAAGCTTACTGCTTATCAAAAGCTATACAACTCTAATAAGTTTGTTGGCTTTGATAATGTATTAGGATATGATAAGTATTTCGTATTGAATGGTAAGTCTCTTAGCACATCAATCGAAGAGATGAAGCTTGATACAGATTATGCAGCATCAGCTACAAAAGCACAGATTACGAAAGCATTTAAGAAGCATACTTCTTCTAAGAAAGGCAACAAAGTATTAGCAACTCAGTTTGCTACTCTTGTTGCATGATGTAACATAAATGATACAGTATACGCTTAATTTAAAAATAAATGAAAATAAATGAAATTAAGCGTGTACATTCCTCTTTACTTATAGTATAATATACCTATATTAAATGATTGAGGAGAGACTATCATGACTATCAAAGAAAAAATATCAGAAACTATCGGATACTTAATACTTACTGTATTTGTATTAGGATGGATTGATGTTGGCTTTGGTCCTCAATACACATGGTGGAACTTAATCTCATACTTTGCTAACTAAGAGGAATATTATATTATGATGAACTATATTGAAAAAACTATAAATACAGCTTTAACTCAAAGGTTTCCGGACCAGATAGAATTTAAAGCTGCTGACGTTAAATCCATTGCAATGGAAAACGGTCTTTCTGACAGTGAAGCGTATAAGTATGCTACTTCATTTCCTAAGATACGTCGAGGCGTATATAATCTAGAGTCAGTGGTTATACCATTACGTCAAACTAAGAAGGAGGTTTCTTTGCCATCTAGCGTACAATCTGTTGTCAATAGCGAAGTTTACGTACCTTCACGTGATCAGTACTATGTTCCTTGGGGTCACTCAAAAGATGTAGAAATGATTGTCAAATCTATGTCATTCTACCCTACATTTGTTACTGGTTTATCTGGTAATGGTAAGACTACTATGATCGAACAAGCATGTTCTAAATCTGGTCGTCAATATGTTCGTGTACAAATCACACCTGAAACAGATGAAGATGATCTGCTTGGTGGTTTCCGTCTCATAGATGGTGAAACAGTATTTGCAAAAGGTCCAGTTATCAAAGCTATGGAAGCTGGCGCACTACTACTTATTGATGAGATCGATCGTGGTTCTAATAAAATCATGTGTTTACAAGGTGTGCTTGAAGGCAAGCCTATCATGATTAAAAAGACTGGTGAGGTTATTAGACCTGAAGATGGTTTCAATGTGATTGCTACTGCAAATACTAAAGGACAAGGCTCTGATGATGGTCGCTTTATTGCAGCTACTATTATTGATGAAGCATTCCTTGAGCGTTTCACAATTACACTTGAACAACCTTATCCTACTCTTTCTGTTGAGAAAAAGATTATCCTAAAGCATATGGATAAGTTCGATTGTAAAGACGAGGATTTTGCTAATCGCCTTACACAATGGTCTGATACTATTCGTAAGACATTTGCAGATGGTGGAGTAGATGATATCATCTCAACACGTCGCCTTTGTCATATCACTCAAACCTTTTCTATCTTCGGAGATAGAGCTAAATCAATAGACCTATGTATTAGTCGTTTTGATACTGATACGAAAGAAGCTTTTAAAGATCTATATGCAATGATCGATGAGACAGTTAACTCTTGCGTATTTTCAGAAGAAGAATCTATGGAAAAAATGCTAAATTCAGCAATAGAACAAACAGGGAATTAAATGGAATACAAATTCAATGAAGATCAACTAATAGCAGAGTTCGCGGATTACGTGGACTCTACTTATAGTCAACATTATGGTAAAGGAAGAATACAAGCGAATGAAGTTATCATTGATCGTGGTAACGGAATGGGTTTTATGTTAGGTAATGTTGATAAGTATCTTGACCGCTTTGGCAAGAAAGGTACTCCTGAAGAACATCGCAAAGATCTATTTAAGATGTTGCATTATACGCTAATCGGATTATATGTTCTTGATAAAGAAAATAATTCAAAATAACTATGTACAAACAGTTCAAACTGTGGTATAATAACCTATATTCATTATGGAGAAATCATGAAACTATCGAATGAAACCATCGGCACACTTAAAAACTTTGCTGCCATTAACAGCCAGATTGTTCTTAAACCTGGTAAAACGATTAAGACTATGTCTGAATCAAAAACTATTCTGTCTGCAGCAACTATTGCCGAAGACATTCCTTCTGAAATCGGTATCTACGATCTTCATGAATTCTTAGGTGCAATCGGAATGTTTGAAGATCCTGAACTTACGTTTGATCCCGAATACAAATCTGTTCGTATCTCTCAAGATCGTCAGGCAATCAAATACTTCTTCTCAGATTCGTCTATCTTGACGTCTCCTTCGAAGGATGTTATAATGCCTTCTAACGAAGTCAGCTTTACATTGACACAAGAAAATATGTCGTCTATTCGTAAAGCGGCATCTGCTTTAGGTATAAATACAGCAGTAATTACTGGTAATGCCGGTGAGAATACTGCTTCAATTATTGTTACTGATGTAAACGATGCTACATCAAATACATTTGAAATTGAATTGGAAGACATTACTCGTGAAGAGGAAGCCTTTCGTTTAGTATTCAATATCGGTAACTTTAAATTTATCAATGGTGATTATGACGTATCTATTACGAAGAAGCTAATATCACACTTTAAACATACTAAAGAGTCAGTAGAATACTGGGTTGCTTTAGAGAAAAACTCATCATACGGAGATTAATTATGAGCGAAGAAAATAACGTAACACCTGAAACACAAGAGACTGCAGTAATTCAGCTGGGTCTTAATGATTTGCAGGCCACTATTCAAATCATTGACGTGGCATCAACACGAGGAGCCTTCCGTGGAGAAGAACTTACATCAGTCGGCGGAGTCCGAGATCGAATCAATGCTTTCCTTGAAGCAAATAAACCAGCAGAAGCTGAAGATGCTGGAACTGAAGAACCAGATACAGCTAATGCTGAGTAACGAAGCTGATCGAAAGAAGGTTCTCGACTGCATGAAAGAAATGTCAAACTCAATGACACGTATTGATGCAGAACGAGACTTTCAAAAAGAAGCTGCTAATGCACTTGCGGATGATGTTGCTATCGATAAGAAGTACATTAATGCACTTGCAAAGATCTATCACAAGCAGAACTTTGCACAGTTTCAGCAGCAAAAGGAAGAGATTGAAGATCTATATGAGTCAATCGTAAAATAAAAACAGGATGTAGCTCAGTTTGGTAGAGCGCTACGTTTGGGACGTAGATGTCGTTGGTTCGAATCCAGCCACCCTGACCAAATGCCACGTTAGGTTGCTCCTAACTAATATGGGTTACCAAATCCCATATGAATGAAGTGATATTCGCAGTCACAACAAAAGGGTCGATGGAAGTATCCCGGCAGGTGTATGTCGTGAGTGAGCAAACCTCATTCTAAGCGCGGTGTGGGCGGAGCAGAAATTCCTCTGTGTTGATAACTCCCCGCGTTACACCACCCCCTTAAATTAAGAAAGAATTATATTATGACAAGTTTTATTATGGATTGGTGGAATTTAATAATGGATCATGAAAAGAATCCATTGTCTAACATCAAAGATCTAAGAGTACGTCACTTAGTTATGCAGATACTTGCATGGATGTGGTGTATAGTATTTACTGCAATGACTGGTACTTGGATGTACTTAGGAATTAATATTCTATTTCACGCTCTATTACTATGCGGTATCTTTATAACCGTATCAGTATTCGAAGCTGCTAAACGTAAACCTCAAATCTTTTATACATTACGCGGCGAAGGTGGCGAGCATGAATAATATGTTGATTAAACATATTATAAATGGTGTAGCCTTTACTTGTACCTTTGATGCAATTGAATATAGAGAACATTTAGATGCTCACTATATTCGAGTAGTATGGAGATCACTATAATGTGGGTATTAGTTTTTATTTATTTTTATGAAACCATGCCTTATGTTGAAAAGATAACTGTTGCTGATACTATGGATAATTGTTTCAAAGCTAGAGAAGCACTTAGTGAATACCACGGCTTAGGCAGTGGTTATTTTGATACAGGCACACAAGCAGTTTGTATCGAATTAAAAGGAAATGATGTATAATAGTTATGTACATATTTAATAATATGTGGTATAATAAACCTTTATATAATGGAGATCGTGAATGTCTAATGAATTTTTATGGGTAGAGAAGTATCG
>OBMK010001216.1_pt1 | contig 22497 bp, 36 predicted proteins | sample 1539081 | NCBI WGS metagenome assembly OBMK01 (sample SAMEA3355528, study PRJEB22509) | marine metagenome | biome: marine; feature: river plume; material: water | place: USA | collected 2010-08-07 | depth 0.5 m | reverse complement strand
TAACAGTAATTTGTCCTGATGTTCCTGTAATACTATGTGCATAATCGCCTGTTAATGTCTCTGCTTGTGGAGACACTACTGTTATTTCTGTTACACCAGTAATTTGTCCTTTGCTGTTTACAGTTAGTTGTGGTATAGTAGTAGCATTACCGTGTGTTGCCGCCACATTGGCCGCATCAGCAACATCTGAAATAAATATACCAGATGTGTTACTGGTTAAACCACCATTTGTTCCTGCTGTAACATTAAATACTAAACCTGTTTTGTTTAAGCCATTACCAGCACTATAAACATCTAGTGTTGATGGTTTCCACTTATTATCAGCACCATATACTAGTGTTTGTCCTACACTTGGAGCATAAGCACCTGATGTAATTACATCAGTTAAAATATCAGTTGTGATGTCGTATTGGGATATTTCTACGTTGCCACTTGGTCTTACTCGTAAAAATTTACCCGCTGTTAGGCTACTAACGTCGACGTCGTTTAATGTTATAAATGTATTTGCAAATGACATCCAATTTCCTAATTAAGTGTATTATAATACACTATTTATCAGATTAGGCGGATAAAATTACTTTGCTTATTGATCCGTATGAAGTATCGTAGGTAGTGCCGTCTCCAACGTGGGCTCTATCCATTCTAACTCTTAAATATGTAAAGTTTCCTCTAAACGTATATGCTTCTGATCCTTTTCCAGGATCATTACTATTGAACTGGACATAGGCATTGTCTGCCGAAAATTCAGTACCGTTTGTTAATTCTGGTTTAATCGGGAACCAATCAGTATCAGTTGGCGTTGTCGCTAGGGTGGCCTCTACATGTAACCTGCCTATATATTGACTGTAAACAACTTGTATGGTATGCCAACCATCAGAATAACCATAAAAGGAATCCCCTTTTACAGTTTCACTAGTCTGACTCATTTTAGTGCCAGTTGAGCCTAGTATATTAATACTTCTTCTGTTTACAGTCATTTAAAAATCCTCTAAATAATAATACTATTTATCACCTAGACGTTTTCTAATCTCTCCATCAATCGCTCAGCTCTGTTAGTAACTTGTCTGTACCACTTACTATCACGACCTTCTATTCCTGCTTTTGCCCAATCACCTTCGTCTAATGCTTTTTTAAAGTTTTTAAATCCGCTTAGTCTAGTCCTTCCCATATTAAACATCATGTTTACTAACACTTCCTGAACTTCTCCTGGCATATCGTCAAAGTCTTCATATAAAACTTTACACTCAGATATAGCAGTATCTAAATCCTTTTCAAAACAGTCATTAACTCTGTCTTCGTCTACGGGCGTGCCAACTGGTTTACCAAACTCAGGGTCTGATTCCAATACTAAATGTCCTACACCAAATGTAGGCAATCCTAAATGATCGTGATATACTTCATATACCACACCTTCATCAATTTTCATTTGTTCAAATACTGCTTCTCTATCTAAACCTCTATTAAAAAATCCCATTTTTTTTCTCCAATAATCTTATTTTTTGTACTCGCTCAATATAGTCACCATAACTAAATTTTAAAAACGGATACCCTTTATCATATTCCTCTTGTGTTACCCACAAATAATTAGAATACCAATTATCTGTATAAGTATCAAATAGCCTATATTCTCCAAAACTACCTTCTACAAACTCTCTCAATTCCTTGCAAAAGTTTTCAGGTGCTCCAGCAAATTTAAAAAATGTAATTTTTATAGGATATGAACCGTACCAGTATTTATTACGATATACATACTCAGTGTTATAATCAAGAAGCCCTTCTAAATGTTCTTGATCAATTATTGCAGTTATATTTTCTAAATAATCAGTATGTTGATATTGATCTATTACTGCATCTAACACCTTTTTGTCGTGCATATATACATTAATACTCTTAGATGTAGTTTGTACTCTATAATGATATGTATGTTTATTTAATGTAGAATGTAAATCGTTAAAAAATATAATGTCATAATGAAACTGATTTCCCTCAAACGTTAGTTTATATTGAAACTCATCATAAAAGATTTTATCAGTAGGTGATATATCATATCCTCGATAATGCTCACCTAGTGGCTCACAGTTATCTTTTAAGTTAGAGGTATAATATCCCATACTATACTACAAATACATACTCGTTGTTTTGTATATCAACTGATATATTAACGTTAGACAAATCTTCAAATAAAATCTTTTTACTTAAAGGCTTCTTGATGTTATCCTCAAAAACTCTTTTTAATGGTCTTGCACCCATACTAGGTTCATATCCATCATCAGCAAGTCTAAGTCTACATGCTTCTGTAATTGATATAGTTACCGTGCTTTCGTTTTCGCCAAGTAGCTCATTTGTTTCAGTAACAAGTCGGTCAACAATAAGTAACATAAGTTCTTTTGCAAGTTTATTAAACTTAATAGTTGCATCTAATCTGTTTCTGAATTCAGGAGAGAAGAATTTCTCAACTGCTTTGTCTACTGCTTTTAGTTTTGTTTGATCACCAAATCCTATTTTAAGTCCTTCTGCATCAGTGGCACCTAAGTTAGATGTCATTAGCAATATAACATTACTAAAGTCTACTTCTTTTCCTGTGCTACCTGTGAGTCTGCCATCGTCCATTACTTGTAATAATACTTGTAATACTTCTGGTGCGGCTTTCTCAACTTCGTCTAATAATAACACACAATTAGGATTCTCTTCTACTTCTGCTAACATAAGTCCTTGGCCTAGTTTACCTTCAGCATGTCCTACATATCCTGGAGGAGCACCTATTAGTTTACTAACACTATGTTTTTCCATGTACTCTGACATATCAAACTTAACAAGTTTACATTCTAATTCTTTTGCAAGTGTTTTTGCAGTTTCAGTTTTACCTGTACCTGTAGGTCCTACTAATAGGAAACTTCCTATAGGTTTGTTTTTCTCTCTGAGACCAGACTTACTAACAACAATGTTCTCAACAATTTTATCTACTGCTTCGTCCTGTCCAAATACTGTAGTTTTGATTCTAGTATCTAAATTTTTATATGTATCAACACTTTCAATATCAATAACATCAACACCCACATTGGATATTTTACTAATAACATGTATTACATCTTTAAGTGTAACGTCATCACCACCACGTAACTTTACTTTGGCACCTGCGGCATCTACTACGTCTAATGCTTTGTCTGGGAAGGCTTTATTTTTAATATACCTATGACATAAGTCTACTGACTTCTCTAATATATCTTCGCTGTATTTAACTTTATGGAAATCTTCGTAGTAAGTATTAAGTCCTTTAACAATCTCTTTTGTATCTTCCACATTAGTTTCTATTATGTCTAGTTTTGCAAACCTACGCATTAATGCTCTGTCTTTCTCAAAACTGTCAGCAAACTCGTCTGGTGTTGTGGCACCTATAGTAAGCAGTCTGCCTTTGCCTAACACAGGCTTAATCATATTGGCAATGTCTACACTACTGCCACCTGCACTTCCGGCACCCATTATCATATGTATTTCATCAATAAACAATACAGCATGTGGACTTGCTTCTAGTGTCTCTAACACACTCTTAAAACGTTCTTCAAAGTCTCCTCTGTATCTGGTACCTGCTAGTAAGTCTCCTACTGCAAGACTATATATAACTTTATTCTTAATTACATCTGGCACATCACCGTCAACAATACGTTTTGCTAGTCCTTCTGCAACTGCTGTTTTACCTGTACCAGGCTCTCCAACTAACACTACATTGTTCTTTTTACGCCTAGCAAGTATGTGTACAAGCTCGTCTACTTCCATGTGTCTGCCTATAAGGTTATCTATTTTACCCTTTTGTGCTTCTTCATTTAGATTAGTTGTATACTCTTTTACTAACTCTTGACTCTGATCACTTGTATATTTGTGTTCTAAAAATTCTACAATTAAATTTTTATCTAAACCGTTAAGTTGGCAAAAGTAAGCGGCATGAGAATTAGGTTCACTAAGAATACTTAGGAACATGTCTAAAGGTTTAACTTCCTCTCTGCCACTAAAAATAACTTGTGCTAAAGCACGTTGTATTATTCGTTCAGTTGAGACTGTTTTTTTAGGATCGCCTTTTACCCCATGTTCATTTTCAAGACCGTTTAAGTCAGGATCATCTAAATACTGATTTAAGTCTTCAACGATATTGTTGAGGTCTACTCTCATCTCTTTTACAAGAGAAACAATTTCCTCATTCTCTAACAAACAGAACATGATGTGTTCTATTGTTACATATTCGTGTTCTTTATCCTTCGCAAATGTTACTGCGTTTTGGATAATATTATCTATATACTTGCTTTCCATAAATGTTGTTTTCTTTTATTTTATTTAAAGTTTTAATATCTTCCTGATCAGTTATAGTGGGTATATCTAGTTCAATAAGAACATATAAATCACCCACTATCCCATAATCAGGCATTTTCATGCCTAAAGCACTCATCTTAAGTCTAGTGCCATGTCCTGTTCCTGCTGGAACTTTTAGTTGAAACTTCTTATTGTCAACGTGTACAATAGTTAAAGTACAACCTGTCATGGCATCTATGGCATTAATATTATGCCTTAAGAATAAATGCTCTCGGTCTCTCCCCCAATGGTCAGGAAACTCTGTGTGTATCCTGACAATTAAGTCTCCTGCTGGTAGGTTAGGATCTCTAACAGGTCCTTTACCTTGTAACCTCATTCTGGTTCCATCAGCAGTACCTTGTGGTATAGTTAGTTCAAAACTACCATAGCCTGTATTAACAACTATGCTACTTCCTGTATATACTTGTAACAATGTTACACCTACATCAACTATACCGTCAGGGTTTTTGGCTGGCCTTTGTTGCTGTCTTCTTCCGCCAAATATATCGCCAAATATATCTGCGAAGGGACTACCACCAAAGCCTTGTCCGAAACCTTCAAAAGGATTAGGATTATCATACTGAGCACGTTTGTTTGGATCACTCAGTGTTTCGTATGCTCCTTGTATCCTTTTAAATTCTTCTTGATCACCACCTTTGTCAGGATGATGCTTACTCGCAAGTTTGCGGTAAGACTTTTTAATATCCTGTTGACTTGCGTCTTTGCTTACGCCAAGTGTTTCGTAGTGATCCATGAATTTATTATACAGTGAATTGTATTGTAAGTCAACTGGTTTTTAACCAATTAGTCGGAGGGTTTAGAAGAATATTTTTCTAGGAAACTAGATATAGATGATTTTGTTTCTGCTTTGCTCTGTTCGCCTTCGTAGTATTTTTTATACTGCTCTACTTGGAATCTAAGTTGCTCAATTTTCCTGTTGCTTAAAGCCATATTATATTGTAGTTGTTCCCAACCTAAATCAGTAAAGCCAAATATAACAGGATCTATACCCTGTTCTACTAAACGTGCAAATACTTCTTTTTGTGTTTTACTAGTAATAATGATAACATCTATCTGTTCCATTTGTTCTACAGTTAGAGGTTTTAAATTTAATGGTTGCCTTTCAACTTCAGTAGTAAATATTTCAATAGGCTTAACTCCCATGCTGGAGCAACCGCTTACTAATATAATTGCTAATATGCCTACTAATATTCTCATAATTCTTTGTAGTTAGGGTTTGCAGATGCTGGACACATACTATTGTAACCAGGGTCTGTTTTATTAACTACTGCCTTTTCATCTTCTGTTAATGGACTGCCTTGTGCAATCGCATTACATCTAATTTGATTATTAAAGTCATTATTTAATATACGCTCAACAGTTAATGGTCTATTATTGGCAAGGTCTCCTAAGTCTCTTACCTTACCATCTGCATTAGTTTTATTGAATCTTGTTTTTACAAACTTAAGATCCTTTTCCAATTGAGCATTTTTCTTTTGTGTATCTTCGTATATCTTCTTTTGAGCTTCAAAGTCAGCAAGTTGTTGAGCCATAAGTTTCTTTTGCTCTTCTATTCCGCCTTCAAGTACTAAGTTGTTAGCCTCCGACAATGCCAGGTTGGCTTGGAGGTTTTTGACATACATGAAGCCACCACCGGCTACACCGAGGGCAACTAACATTAATATTAATTTAATTTTGAACATTGTGCTTCTCTACTACTTCTAATAGTTGTTGCACAGTCTGTAAATCGAATGTTTCCTCTTCAGGAATTTTTATATTAAGTTTCTCTTCTATTTGCATTAAGACATCTACTACATCTAAATCATCTCCGCCTAAGTCATTAAGCATATTTGTTTCAGGTGTAATATCTTTATCTCGACCGAAATGGCCTTTTAAAATGTCTATTACTGTGTCTTTCATTGTTTAACTCGCTTTTGCTATTAAAACATCTTTATGTGCTGGGTTATATATAACTATGTATTCATTAATAGGTAATGCTTTCATTTCGCCTAACATTGCATTTAATTTTGCAAATGATACTTTATCGTAATCAGTTTTAATTGCACTTTCTGATATACCCATTTCTGACATAACATCTGGTCCATGACCAAAGTTCACTATTTCTAATGATGCTACATCTCTACTGCCTCTGATATGTAACATAGTGTCTGTAATGCCTGCTTCTAAAATACTGCTAGGCTTTAAAAACTCTAATATTCTGTTACTGTTATCTTGTGCTTGTTCTTCTAATCTATGTTCTTCTTCTTTTTGTTCTGCTTCTAATTTTTGTGCCATGAACTCTTCTTTAGTAAGATAGTTTTCTGGATCTACTTGTATATACTGCATCAAGGTGTCATCGGATAACGGTATCTGCTCTTCACTGAGTGTAGTTGATACTTGCCAGTCTAATGATCCTGTTAGTCGCTGTATTTCTTCTACCAGTCCTTTAACTGATGCAAGTACATCTTCTTTACGGTCTAGTTCCATAAACACCATATAATAGTTGTCTGGATTAGGATTGGGAGATACTTCTACATCTCGTATCTCTACAATACTATTATTAATAAAGTGATATAGGTCTTTTGCAGGTGCAGTTTCGTTGAGATAGAAACCTAACACCATAACGTCTTGTGCTTCACCTGTTTTAGGTTCAAACTCGTCTATACTAATATTTTTAAGTATAGTATTTTTTAAATCACCTTCTTTTAATGCCATTATATTCCACCTAATGGTTGATTAATTTGCTCTTGGCCTACCATTGCTGAACTATCTGTATCTTCTTGATCGATATATTCGTCTTCTTTTGCTTCAACATGTTGAGCACTAAACTCATCTACATATCGTCTTGGCATATCAATACTTACTATCCAAACAGATTCGCTATCTGTTTTAGGAGTAAAACGTTGAGACCCGTCTGGTCTCACACCAACTTCAACATCTGCAAAATCCATTACTCTACGTGGAGACTCTAATGTATCTTTATCAAACTTGACTAAGCAGTCTCTTGCAATAAGTCTTTTTGCACCTTCAGGGTCTGGCATTTCCTTATGAGGGTACAATAACTTAACATTAACATAATGTCTACCTATTGTTGGTCCTTCTAGTACTTCGCCTTTGTCCCAATTTTTAAATGCATAAAGATCTAATTCATCAAGTGTTTTTTCAAATTCCATAAGCATATCTAATAAAGTATTAGACTTAGATACTTCTGTTATTTTATCGTTTAATAGTTTAATTGAAATTGTCATACAACTATTTATCATCTTAATAAACTATTGTGTTATTGGTTCGAACACTAAAGGTAAATATTATTGTAATGAATAATTACGATAACAAAAATTTATGATAAACAACCATATAAAAAGTTGGCACACAGGCAAAGCAAACTACCGTGAAGGGTATATACTCTTACACGGTTTTTTTATGGCTAAAAGGAGGCACAGATGTCCAGAAAGGCTAGAAAACAGAATGCAAATAAATATAGAAAACAAAAAGGAGGAGATTATTTGAGAGTAATACAAGGCGGTGCACTACAACGCACGAGACAAAAGGAAGTTAAGATCGTACCTCGTAACTTTCACCAAGACGATTTACTTGGTTTATTAGAGGACAAAAACATCAACATAGTGTTTGCCACAGGACCAGCAGGTACGGGTAAAACATTCATATCAACATTGGCGGGTATCAGAGAACTCAAGAATAATAAAATAGACAAGTTTGTGGTAACAAGACCAGCAGTATCAGTAGATGAGCAACACGGCTTTTTGCCAGGCACACTACAAGAGAAGATGGCACCATGGACTAGACCTATTATGGATTGCTTTGAGGAATACTATACGCCTGATCAAATAGAATTTATGTTGGGCGATAACAAAGTAGAAATAGCACCATTGGCCTATATGAGAGGACGAACGTTTAAGAACTCCTATATAATAGCAGACGAAATGCAAAATGCCACAGACAATCAAATGAAGATGCTACTTACCAGAATAGGTGAAGGTAGTAAACTGATTGTAACTGGTGACTTAGCTCAGCATGAAAGAGGTTACGAAAGTAATGGACTTAGATGCTTTATTGAACGCCTAGCAAAAGCAGGATCGGATAGAATAAAAATGGTACAGTTTGATCACGGAGATATCGAAAGACATCCTGTTGTTACTGAAGTACTACGATTATATAACGAGACCTAAAGGCTGTTCATTTGCAATTCAATCAAAGTTGCTGAAAGATTAATTTCTGGGTCAGCACACAAACTGCTCTTGGCCATACCATTTCGTATAATAACGACTGCTTGATCTTGTTGCATTTCTGTGTTGCCCCATAAATTTAAGTTACGATACATAAATTTATAAATGTCATCATACTCTTCAGGCCTTGCTTGACTACAAATTAATGTCCTAGCATCTTTATATTGTCCTGCTTTAAACATTTCTATAGCACTTAACATCCAGTCACTAGATGCTTTGTCACCGTCCTGTGGACGTTGTAAGGCGCCCTCTACAACGTTTTGTTGTATAAGGTTAATACTTTTACGCAAATCAGGATAACTTGCTTGTACATAGGTGTCTAGTGTTTCTAAATCAACTTGCACATCTTCTTCTATACAAATAGTTGCCAGTCTGGCTGTAAACTCTTGTACATCTAATTTCTCAATATGAAAGCCTTGGCATCTGCTATGTAGTGCAGGAATAATACGTTGTGGATAATTACATGTTAATATAAATCTGCAACTAGTGTGATACATTTCCATAACACCACGTAACGCCGCCTGACCATTGGGAGTAATATAATCTGCCTCGTCTAGGAGTACATATTTAATATCGCCAAACGGCATCGTGGAACTAAAATTTGTAATTTTATTTCTAATAGTATCAACATTGTTTTCATTACTAGCATTTATTTCTAGTATATCCATGTCATCTACTTCTAGTTCATTTAAAAGAACTTTGGCTAGTGTAGTTTTACCAGTTCCAGGAGCACCACTGAATAGTAAGTGTGGTAGTGCTCCTTCTTCGACCCAGCCACTTACCTGCTGGCGTTGACCCTCGTCTCGAAACACATAGGTACCTATGTTAGAGGGTCTGTATTTTTCTGTCCAAAGTTCTTTCAATGTATCACCTTTTTATTTTCTGTATCTAGATCCTGAAGTAAGTCATCTAATTCTTCGTCTGTGAGATTTTCCCATTCACTAAACCTGTTTTCTGTTAAGTCTTCCATTATAGCATTAAACTCGTTATCGTCAAGTCCTTTCCTGAGTTGTTTTATTGCAACTGCTAACATTACACTTGCAACACTCACAGGATGTATGCCTTGGTCAGCTCTGTCCTCAAATACGTTAGTTAATTGTTCTATCATTGACATTAACTCTTCGTCATTCATTACCATCTGATTGATCCTTTTTTGCGTCTAATTTTTTAAATGTTTTGTCGTACCAAGCATTACTACAGTACGCATCACAAAATGCATGTTGCTTGTCAGCAGTATAATATTTTAAGTCATTTATTGCTAAAGTTTTATCACACTCACTGCATTTAACAAACATTTAACTACCGATAAACTGTACACTTGTAGTATCAAAGTAATCATCGTTCTTACGATACTTACGAACAGTTTTAGTTACTTTAACACCTTGTGGTGTGTACTCGTAACTGACAAACTCTTGTTGTAGTAGATTGTCTCTTGGTTGTTCAAATATTAAATCGTTTTGGTATTCTGATAATACTCTGGTGCCTTTGCTTGATCTGTTATACTCAGCAATAGGTGAAATGGTGTTTTTTGTTTTGTTCATACATACTCCTAATAATGTAATTATTATACACTATTAAGAATGATTGTCAAGTAATATTTTAATTAATTTACTTTGTCCGTTCCACCAAAATTGTTTTGATCTTATTAAGTTTTTGTTGTTTTTAAGTCGTTGTACTATGTCATCGTTTGCTTTAGGAAAGTTAATAGCAGAATCTAACATCTGGTCTATACGCACAATATCATCAGGTTCATTATCGTATTGATATGTATTATAATCTGTAAGCATATCAAAGCCTAACTCTTCCATAAGTTTGCCGGTGCCTTGCCTACCATTAATAAACATTGGCATGCCGTACATAAATCCTTTTAATATTTTTTCGTCCCAATCACCTACATGGCTGGGTTTGAGAGGATTAACTGGCTCCTCACTAGTTTTAGTTGATGTGAACGAGTTTACAATATAAATGTATGTATGTTGTAAGAGTGACCTTGGAAAACTATCGTACTTAGATTTATTACTCATACTGTAATCACCTGTGTCCTGATTAATTCTATCCTGGTTAAATTCATAACTCCAGGGATAGCTCATTGTTTTAGGTGTAATGCCAAATAGGTTAAAATATTCGTTTACATAATCCCCAAATATATATTTGCTTTCCTGATTATTAAAACGATCCATTTCATAATACTGAGAAAATTTATTCATGTTCCACTCTGCATGATTTAACATTCCTTTGTGATGCATTTTAACAATAGCAGTTGCTTTGTTAGGTCTAAATACATTACTAGGAACAAAATATCGTATAGGATATCTTTCTCCTACTTTAGTAACAATGTCGTTAGTCTTTAAAAGTACGTCTTCAGATACAGCATTAAAATAAAATAACCCGCCCAAGCCGTGATAACTTGATATGATCTGCTTAAAGCCTATAGTATCTAAAACGTTATCTCTGTTCCAGGACAATGTACTACAATAAAATTGGCTATAGTCTTTGTCTTGTAAAATCTCTATCTGGCCTTCATTATTAGTAAAGTTGCCAGGCATGTGTGTTTCGTTGTTGTAGTCCCATACTACAGCAGTTGGGTATTCAGAATTTGGGTCTGATAGTATTTCTAAATCATGAAATGTGTCTGGCAAGTAGTCGTTAAACCATCTCCAAGTAGGATAATGCATAGGCACCCATACTACATTTAGGCAATCCTTTTTCATTACAGGTTCCATCTCAACTGCATTATAACTCACAGTAGGTGTTACACTAACTTCATAGTCTTGATTAGGATGCCACTCAGGATCTACAGGACATGAGTATTTGAGATACTCTGTATAAAACTCATATGTATGGCCGCTTTCTGTCGTAGGCATGCCAGGCTCTTGAGTATCAGGAGTCATAAAATGCCTGAGGAAAATATGATTGATCTTCATTACTTGTTCCTAATTTTGTCGTTTTTATCTATTGCTTTCTTTAAAACAGACATGTCTGCTTTTTTAAGTTTAGCATAGTACAACAAGGCTTTGGTATCTTTAGGAAAACAATGTCCTCCAAATCCAAACTCGCCATCATTACCTGGAACTTTCATATGTGATTCACCAATACGTTTGTCTTGAGATAACATTTCTGTAAATGTTTCCCAAGGTACTTTGGTTCCACTATTGCTAAAAAGTTCATGCAGTTCATTAAAGAATGATACCTTAGTTGCCAGCCAACTATTTATTGTATACTTAATTAAACTTGCAGTTATAAGGTCAGTTTTGAATGTAGGTACTGTTTTAACAGAACTATGTTTTACATAAGCCTTCTCTACGTTCTCACAATCCTTCCATTTGCCTCCTAATATTTGCATACTAGGATTAAGGAAGTCATCAAACGCATTTGCTTCTGTTAAAAACTCTGGATTATATACTAAAGATAAGTCGTATATCTTTTTAAATCGTGTTAAGTGATCTGGAGTAATGGTGCTCTTAACTACTACTATACCTTTATATTTAAGTGAGCTAAGTTCTTTTAGTACACTATCTACAATGTGTACGTCTACATCTAAGTGAGTGTGCTGTGGTGGAGTTGGTACACATACAAATACTAATTTAGGATCATACTCTACAAGGTCTGCTATCGTGTTATCTAAATACTTTGGGTCAACAATAAATTGATCTGTATCCTGATCGAATCCGTTAGCGACTGCCGAACCCACAAAACCTTTTCCAACAATTCCAAGTTTGAGAATATTCATTAGCCTACGTAAGGGATACCTTGCTCTACACCTTGTAGTTTTTTAATAGCACGTTCTTCTCTTAGTTCCTCTAAGTATTCTTCTTCACCTGCGTATGTTGGGCAGTCTGAGTGAGCTAATATGCGATCGCATTCGTCTCTAATTTCAATTATCTTTTGTTTACATGCAAAGCCATTAAATCCATCTATGCGTGGATCTGTCATAACATGGTACCATTGATACAGTTGTTCTTTAATTGTTTTTACACCAGTTTTTTGTATATAAGGCATTAGTCTTTTTTAACCAGTCCGTGTTCATGGCCAACTGCTGAACATAATAACGGTATAGACACTAGTAGCCACCAAAGTGACATGTCTGAAAATATTATACCTGATAGTATAAGTAAGCCTGTTGCGCCTGTTGTAGTTATTCCAGTCTTTTCACCAGTACTTAACTTCATAGTGTCTGCTTCCTTGCAAACTCTATTCCATTTGCTTTTTTAAGATTGATTTGATCATCTGGTTTAGTATCTGAAGATAGTAAACATCCTTTAGGATCTACTTTCCAGATCTTTTGTCCTGCTTCTAGTCTGTCATCTTTAACAGTAAAGCCTTCTGTCCAACGACCGTATTCTACATAAACCCATTCGCCAGGCTTAATAAAATCTATATCAGGACCTACGTCAAAAACTTCCATCCACCTTGGTACGGTGCCTTCTTCTTTTCCTAGTGTTCCTTTAATTATAATACCTGACTTAGTTGTAGTGTCGCCAAACTCGGCTTTTATACAAAAGATATTATCAGTTCTTGGTCTTATCCTCATCTGCTTCTTCCTGTGTGTAGTATGGTACCATATCTATATCGCCATTAGGAAGTTCTACTTCATTATATCCTAACGGACTTTTAGGAAGATCTTCATAATCCTGATCTATCTGTGAAGGATTATCTTCTGGCATAGGTGCTGGTTGTTGTGTGTCTGGTGTTGCTTTAGCAGTTCGTTTGTTTTCTTTTTGTGTTTGTGCTGTCCTGACTTCTTGTAGATTGTCTTCTGGTGTAAACTCTACTCGCGTCTGTTGGCCTTTTAGACTTTGTTGGCTTGTACTAGCCATAGGATTATCTTCGTAATAGGCTCTAACTCTTTCTTCTGATGGAGTTTGTATCTCACCACCTGGACCTAAAACATTGCCGTTAGCATCAGTACCTGCATTACCCATCGCAGGACGATCACCTTGGCTGGCCATTAGGGCATCCATGTCAATAATTTGTCCTTTATTTGTTTTGCGTTGTACCATTATCTTAAAAATTCCTTTATGTCTAACCTATATTTATAACTATCGACCTTGTGTACACCCAAAATATAGAGTAAATAACTAGAAACACTACTGCCTCTACCTACACCCCAAACTAAGTTATGCTTACGCATTACATCTACAATATAGATCAGTAATTGTAAAACAGGAAATAACCCACGTTCTTTATACATAACCAACTCCATTTCTACTCTCCCTATCTCGTCGGGACCACGTTGCACGAGTTTATCATGTATATACTTCTCAACATCTATCTCTTTATAATGTTGTGGGATATTAAAGTCCTTACTAATTAAAGACAGATCCGATATAGGAGTTATTTCCAACTCTGTTGCAAACTTATTAAACTGATTAATATCTTCGAAAGGTACATCAGATATACTTTGCCCTCTGTAGAGCAACTCAATACCAATTTGTTCGTCTGCTAAATGTTTTTCCATTAGTAGTATTATATACTAAATGTATTGACTTGTCAACTTATTTGTCTTTTGGGACTAGTCTGGGTTTGAATGTTTTCTTTTTAAAGTCTACTTCCATAAGTTGCCCAGTCTCTTTGGGCTCGTCTTTTAAAATTTCTGTAATTTCATTACCATAAATGTCAGCAACTACCTGAGCCTCAATTTGCACAATTGGATCTTCCATTCGTTCTAAAATGCCATGATTTTCTTCTTTGTTAAAAAACTCTGTATGTTCTTCTTTACTGGCCGCAACATTATCAAATGTACTAAAATCTTTTCTACGCCACCATGGTGACTCCCAAAAACTTAATTCACCCAACCACTGACTTATATTAGGTAGTTGGTCATACTCATTGTCATCTGCGAACATACTATATGCTATGCCATCAATTTTATCTTTAATGCTGATACTTTCTACAAAACTGTTTTCATGACATATAACATTCATCTTACAATGAAGGGTCATCGCCAAACAGGCATCGCTCATATCAGGCAGTAATAAAAAATTATTGTCATGGCTAGCAAAAGCTCTTTCCACAGTAGCCTTACTGTCCATATCATATATAAGACTCTGATGTAATTGGTCATATAGGAAAGCATTAATAGTTGAGAAACTAATATTTTGCTGTAGGAAGGCCTGCTTTTGTGTCTGGCCCTCTTGTACTTCTGTTCTTAAACTGTATTCGATATCATATGTACAAGCCTTAACTTGTTTTTTATCTTCTTGTTCGTATACCCATGTCATGTGTACAGGTATATTTTTAGTTATTTGCATTATGTTCATTTCTTTGCTCCAAATTTCGGAACTTCAATTGTAAACTCTGTGCTAGGCTCTGGTGTATGTTGTACTGGTTGTTGTACAGGTGCAGGTGCTGGCTCTGGTTGTTTTGTAAGTTTCTTTGTTACTGTCTCTTTTGAATAAAAGTTTGTAAGTGTTGTTAGTAAGTTTTGTTCGTCATACTCAGGTGTATATACGGTTGATTGTATTTCGCCTATATCTAATACATCAGGCGTTTTATCTGATGCTTCCATTTGTCCTGCAAACAATTCTGATTGTCTCATGTGGCAAGTTTCAATCATACCTTGAAGTTGCTCATGCATTGGACTTCCTTCATTAATTCTGAATAACCTTTCGTTGAGTTTTTTAATCTCTTCAAAGATCTTGTCAGTTGAATCCATTGCTTGGATTTTATCGAAAAAATCACTCATCGTTATAATTTAATTTAAACATTGCTAGATATGTTGCTGTTCTAAATCTTACCTCATACATTGTAACTTGAAAGTCTGTAATAGGTCTTAAACCTAAGTCCATACAGGTAGTAGTAATTAAACTGTTTAGATGCCTTGGTGTGGACCTACCATTACGTCTGGAATGTATTTTAAGTTTATAAGCATTACCTTTCCATGACATCCAGTCATCAAATGCTTCTATATTAGTGTTCTCTTGCATAATAACTATCTAACGTCGTCTCGTGTATGTGTAAGTATTGATTACGTTGCCTATATATTATATCAATATCAGGCGATAATCCCTTAATAAAATTTTCTATAGTGTAACTTTGTTCGTTACCCCATGCTCTACAGTTGTAGGCTTTAATTTTATAATTAAGTTTTTGTCCAAAGTTCATATGAACTTGGTGGTTAAATCTTTCTGGGTCTATGCCTACACTTAAAAAGTATGCAGTAGCATCAAATACATCATGTGTATCACAAATAATAGTAGGTATATTGTTTTGCCCAGTTCGTTTGTCTAACATAATAGTAAACCTGTTATTCTCACAAACAAGTTTGCCATAGTTATCAGACATGTCTTTGTATTTAAATCCTAGTTTAGTATAATGTTCAATAACATTATCATTGTGGCCATTCATTTTGATACCACTTACATAATTTAAATGTTTTAATGTTTTAGTTTCTGAGTCTATAACATCATAGTGCGAACCTAAATTAGAATTAAACTGGTGTACTTGTTCTTCTGTTAGCAAGTAACTTTTAATTCCTGTGCCAGTATCAGCATAATGGAAGTCTGTTGTGGTATCTAGTATTGCTTCTGTATTTTGTACATCAGTTGCACTAGCATTAAATCCTAGTCCAGTAATACATGCAGACCTTTTAGAAGAGTCTTGCCTTAACAATACTATACATTGCTGTAAGTTCCAAAATCCTGCATTGCCACTCTTGTGTTGAGTCCTGTGTACAAAGCCTAAATTTTTGAGATTATTCTCAACTACTTCAGTCTTAGCAACTTCTGGATCGTAACTTATTTCTATAAAACTAAACTCTGCCATTTTATTTTTCTTCTTGTGTATCTGATGTTTCGCAACTGCCACAGCATTCTGGAGTGCCGCAATCTTCATGCTTTACTCCGTCTTTGTCGTAGCCCTGTTCGTCTACTTTCTTTTTGGGTTTATAAACTTCTGGTTCCATGTTTTCTCCTATACTAATATTTAGCAGGAGAAACTATAGATTATAACAGTTTAGGTTCTATTTGAGATGATTTCGTCCACTAATCCAAAATCTAATGCTTCTTGAGAAGTCATGAAATTATCTCTATCCATAGCCGCTTCAAAGTCTTCAAATGTTTTACCTTTAGTATTGTGTAAAACATATGACTCAGTGAGTTCCTTTTTAATACGGATTATCTCATTAGCACGGATTTGGATATCACTTGCTTGGCCACTTGCACCACCTAATGGTTGATGTATCATATGCCTAGCACCAGGTAACATAAAACGTTTACCAGGAGCACCACTGTTAGCAAGGAAACTTCCCATACTAGCCGCTTGTCCCATTACAATGGTAGACACATCAGGTTTAATATACTGCATTGTGTCGTACATTGCCATACCACTTGTAACTGTTCCGCCAGGACTATTAATATAAAAATTAATATCAGCGTCGCTATCCTCTGCTTCTAGGAATAGTAACTGAGCACAAATACTATTTGATACTGCATCATTTACTTCCCCATTCAGGAATACGATTCGTTCTTTAAGTAGTCGACTGTATATGTCGTAACTACGTTCGCCTTGGGCGGTCTTTTCTATTACATATGGTACAAAGTTCATATTTTTATTTACCTTTAGTTAGTTGGATTATTGTGTTGATAATGGCCTGCATGCCTTTCTGTCGTTGCACAGTTAAGTTTTTTGTGATACTATGAAAGTCTCCAAAACGTATTGCACTAGGATCAGGTTTAGCAACCTCGGCCACAAGTTTAGCGACACCTTTAACCATAAAGGCATCACTGTCAGTTTTAATATCCCAAACGCCATCAATCTTTTCAGCAGTAATCCATACAGCACTTTGACAACCACTTACATAGTTTTCATGTTTTCTGATATCGGTTACGTCTTCCATGTCACCACCAATCTCAAGAAGTATGTCGTAAAACATTTCTTGGTCGTGTGCAACAGATTGTAATTGTTCTAGAAGTTCTGACATAATGTTATTATACAGTATTGTGTCAGTTTGTCAAGACCCAAAGATGATTTTTTCTTTCATATAGTATTTGACCGTCAGCATATATCCTTGGGAAACGTGAATGTTCATCTATTGTGAACGTAATATCGCCTCTGCCTTCATGACGATTTTCATAAAACTGTGGCTCAGTATATATTGGTGCTATTTCCATATAGCCATCTTTAAAACCACGATAGCCGCCTTCATCAGTCTCAGGTTCCCACAATGTACTAGGTGTAAAGGGTATCTCCTGGAAACTGTACCCAGTAAGTGTGTTGCTGTTGTCTGCAATAATTACAGGAACAGGCACAGGATATATTGATGCTAACAACTGACGTGTTGCTCCAGGGTGAACAGTCCATTTACCATTGTCATGGTTTAACATGATATGTGTTTTAATAGGTAAACTACTTTTGATTAGAAATACATTAAGTAATGTAAATTGAGGTGTGTCTGATTGTACCTGGCTCCATTTAAACTCTGTACAATTTTTAAATGCTGAATTAGGACTGTAATGATTATAATTAAGTTTTTGAATTTCTTCCAGGGTCATATATCCTGTGTACCAGGATATGTTGCTATTGTCACAAAACGATTTGAGGTCGTCAAAATCGTTCAGCGGTCTCACTTAGAAGTAAGAGTAAAAAGTATCGTACTCAGTGCCTGTTGTTAATTGTACTAATGTACTGATATCTGAATCAGTTGCTTTCCAAAGTTCTTTTGGGTCTGCATCATCTTTACTAAAGTAAACAACATAGTTTGCAGAGTCGTTTATGCCATCTGCTGGATCATCTAATCTGTGTACAGCAGTATATCCATCAAATGCACTTCCTGGTGATACTCCACCTGCACTTGCTGGCCCTACGTGGGTTCCTATTACAACATCATCTGATGCTGATACTGAACTACTTTTACCTGCATACCATGTATCTACACCGTCTGCGGCTGGATATGTTCTATCTGTTGGCATTGTTAAACTCCATTAATTTTTAATTATACTTGTATTTATCTGATATGTTAATTTATATTACCATACGCCATTCCCAATTCCTATATTGCATGAAGGGTTGGTTGTTGGCTGTGATGTCTGTTAGTATGTTGTTATTAGTATGTATCCGAAAAGTAATGTCATGCTGTAGCTCTTGCCAATGCCATTGCTCATTATCATTTGGTTGTACTAGTAAATACTTTCTTTCAGGGTCCAGGGGTATATCCCAATCTGGTGTAACCCTCCATTCCTGGTCTGGCCATTTATGTATATTATCCTTAGTTAGTAATTCTACATCAAATGGTGGACGCAACGATTCTTGTTCAGTATAGTTAAATATTAACACAGGCACATGTTTATTGTACACATTATGAAAACACATTCTTGTTCTGCCTGGATGTACTTCTAGTATTTGTCTATCGTTAATATGATTGTAACTGCATACAATAAAGGTATTAAATGGATTGGCTGACAATAAACTCTGCTGTAGGTTCCATAAATTAACTAACTTGCTAATCTCTACGCCTTGGTGTTTATCTGATGTTTGTGTAATGCTTGTGGTGTTCCACGACTTAAAATGCTTAAATGCTTGTTGAGCATCTGTATCTAAATCGCCATAACCATTAAGTTTCCGTAATTGGCTTAGTGTTGCATAGCCTACGTGTGCAGATATCCCTCGCTCTGAAGCGAAGTCTAATAACTCTGGCAACCGCATGTTACTGCTATTTGGTAAGTCGTTCATACTCTACGCCGTCCCAGGTTAATCTAAATGTGTTATAAATGTCTTCATTTTTAAATGTTGCTACTAAGCCTTTACCTTTAACTCGATCAAGCTCTATCTCCTGAAACAGATAGAAGTATCTGGCACACCAAAGTAATACTTCACCTCTGATGTGATTACATTTCATACTTGCTGGTATACCACTGCCACCTGCAGGCAATTTAAATTTAACTTGCATGTGGATATTTATGATAAATAGTTGCATGAGGTTTATAGAAATTGATAATGGTGGACTACCACAGCCGTCTGACTTTACAGATGACCCTAAGTATAAAACACTTAGGCATTTACCTTTCTTCGATCTGGCTTATAAGTCAACAAAAGAACATTTTCTAAAACTGAACAGCAAAGCACACAGTTTTACTTCTTTATTTGATATCCATTTAAAAGATCAGTATCAGAAATTTATAGCACAGGGCGGTGTATTAGAAGATGCACGAGACCCTACAGACAATCCCACAAACGATTACATGAAGTCGCAACAGCAACAAGCAGATAACATCATGAGAGACCGACGAACTAGTGCAATGGGTCAAACAGACAAAATGATTACCCAGGCAACCAGAGGTCCGTTTAGTCAGATAGATATCAATACTAACAAAGTGTTTGGTGCTGAAAGTAATTTAAATGGCATGCAGGTACAATTACCAACAAAGTATAAAGAAGAACCTGACAACTTGTTACACAGACTGGGTTTCAGACAAATACGCAGAAACTATCTTAAAATTAATGCTGAAAGTTTACAATACTACGTCAGCAAGAACTTCAAACTATAAGGCTTGACTTTTAAAAAATATGTGCTACACTCACGATTACTTGTTCGTATAGACAGGGCTATACGACGTCGCTACTGTTTCGGAGTAAATCACTCAACAGATGCTCAGGTGCTGTAATCAAAGGGCATACTTCTATCCGAACACACGCCTGTAAGTTTTTAACACCCACAAGTTAAACTTGGGCTTCTCCCATTGGCGTTCGTGAACATAATATAAAAACATTTTAGTGAGTACTTCCAGACTGGCAATGCTGGCACCCATAGTGATGTTACCAGTTATTAACCAAGACAGAAGAAAGGTATCAGCACTTGCTAGAACTCTCCAGGTGCATGTTTTTACCAGACTTATTACGTGAGCTCTTTTCTTCATACATATTACTTATAGTGTGTTTTCAGACACTTTAAGCACTATATAATTAGATCGTTAAAGAATTTGCTCCACAGTATGTTTTGTTGTATACTTAAATGATTTGATGTTTTGCTGTTGTATGTCTGTTGTGGTATTGTGCCATCCAGAGTTTTTATATCAATATAATTGAACAGGTGCTGTTCGAAACCACAATCCCACCAATTGGCAATGTCTCTGATGTCGTCCTGTTTGCTGACATTACTGTACCAGTAATATGGTATGCCACTACGTTTAATTAAATCCAGAGCCCTAACAGTATGTATATGCTGATTGTTGTCTGGTAAAACACCGTTAATTATGTCACGTTTTGTCTGAACTGTAAACTGTTCCTGTTCAGGTGTTTTATCCATGTTGTGCCATTCTGATATTATTGTCTGGCTCCTGGCTGTCCATCTGTGACCAGTGTCGGGCTCACAGCCACATTCGAAATCATGTCCTGTGCGAGTTTTAATCCAGGGATAGTAATTGGTCATGGTGCGGTGTACTGCTGGCAAACTGTCAGGTATATGACTTCTGTTTACTGGTGGGTAGTCATACAGTATATAGTCTGGTGGTGTGAACTTGCGTTCCAGTACATGACGATCCAGAGCATGTTTAAGCATCAGTAACTGGCTTAGTGGTGACTGTGGTGTACATGCCCATACTGTGACGTCAGCATCTAACTGAGCTATCCAGTCGCGACCACCGGCACCTGACTGATAACCACTGCAAAAACTTCCGCCAAATATCCATACCTTGTTCATGATTAATATTTATATAACCGGATATAAAATAAATATGTGTTATGAAATTGTTAATAATGGGCGACAGTTGGGCGGCAGACTGGAGTAGCAAGTATACAGACTATGCTGGTTGGCCTGAACTGATTGCTGAGCAACTGACGGTCACAAACATAGCACAGGCAGGTGTCAGTCAATACAGCATATATAAACAGTTTGAACAACTGGATCATTATGAGTATGATAAAATAATCATCAGTATAACTTCACCCTACAGACTGTATACCCCACAACATCCACATCACACCACTGGACTGCATCAGAATGCAGACCTGATATATGCAGACTGTGAGTATCATGCCAGTCAGCATCCTGATAATGAATCATTAGTGACTGCCGCAAATTATTTTAAACATCACTTTGATACAGAATATGCAGAGTTACTGCATCATGTCTGGGTGGATAAATGTCTCAACCAGTGCAATCCAGATAAAACCATAGTGACCAGTAACATACAACACAATTCAGAGTATGTGGCTGTACATCAGTATGTGGACGGTTATCCAGTATGGCAGAGCTACCCAGGCAAAATAAACCATTTAAATGCTGAAGGCAATCAGGTGTTTGCACAAAACTTACTACAGTTACTGACATGACCTGGCATCAGTTGGGCAACCAGGTGCATCAGTATCAGTCAGTGTTCCTGATATATGCACCAGGCAGATGCGGTAGCACCAGCATCAGTAACAATCCAGAGTTCGAACCCGTGGCTCACATACAAAACTTTCAGCCAGCTCTGGGCACACCAGACACCATATACCTGATCACTCGTGAACCCGAAGCCAGACTGATATCCGCACTTTATCAGATGTACTGCAAACTGTATACTGGAGTAGGAGACTGGAGTGTCAGAATACAGAACTGTGAAGCATATCTGGATCATGACCCAGTGGGCAGAATTCATGATTGGGGATTGCCACAATACATACCAGGTACTGACCGTGTCCACATACAGAACTATATATCAGATCTGAAACACCTGAGTGCCAGTTGGGAACTGAATACTGTCTGGGTGGACCTGTCAGAAAAGGATCGACTGATGCAGAAATATCAGATACCAGACGTTGACCGACATGGTGTGCCAGACAACAACAGATCAGACTATTACAATTTCCGTACAGCCCTGAAACAGTCACCAGGTTGGTGTGCCTGGCAGAGTTACATCACACCAGAACAACTGGAGTGGAATAGTGTTGTGGGTCGTGCATTTGTATAAATAGTAATATGAAAAACGACAAC
>OBMK010001211.1_pt1 | contig 22523 bp, 18 predicted proteins | sample 1539081 | NCBI WGS metagenome assembly OBMK01 (sample SAMEA3355528, study PRJEB22509) | marine metagenome | biome: marine; feature: river plume; material: water | place: USA | collected 2010-08-07 | depth 0.5 m | reverse complement strand
GCGTTCTAAGGGTTGGACCTTTGTGATCGCTTCTTCAGCTGTAACCACAGGAGGCACGGTAGACATTGAAGCCTACATTGGTGGTTCTTGGTTTGTTATACACAGTCAAGCTGTTACAGCTGATGGTTCTATCTTAGTAAGAGATGACCACGGACACTACGAACAGATCAGAGGAAATGTTTCAGCTAGGACTGACGGTACTTACAGCGTCTACGCTACAGGAACTACTGATTCTCTGTAAGCAATGTCTCTTACCTTTCCAACCGCTGCTCTGAATCTTCCGAGTGGTTTAACTGTCATACCTAATGGATTCGTAAGACCTTCGTTTGGAACAACTTATGCATTTGATGAGGCAGCTACAGCAAGTACAACATTCCAAGCAGAGTATAACACAGAAGCTTATATACTAGCTGTAGGTTCTCCTGGTCTAGGACTAACTTACTTTGTTACTGACAAAGCTACACCTACTCTAGCTGTTTACGATGGAACTGACTGGCAATATTACGAGGGAGTATAATGAAAGAAACTGCACAAGGGCTATATCATAGCTTAGAGAATCAGCGTTGGTCATTCTTGGATAGAGGTCGTACCTCATCTGAGTTAACGATACCTTATATCATGCCTCCCGATGGGCATAACTACGCTACTAAGTACTACACACCGTATCAAGGAGTAGGAGCTAGAGGAGTAAACAACCTAGCTTCTAAGTTATTGTTAGCACTGTTACCACCGAACGCTCCGTTCTTCCGTCTTGTTATAGACAGGTATGAATTAGATAAAGCAAAGCAGGAGTTAGGACCAGAGGGAGGAGAGCAATTACGATCTGACTTAGAGAAAGCATTAGCAGATGTAGAACGAAGTGTATCTCAAGAAGTAGAAGTCGAAGCATTTAGAGTAGGAGTATTTGAAGCGTTAAAGAATTTATTAGTCACAGGGAATACTTTGTTATACTTACCTGACGAAGGTGGTATGAGGGTATTTCGATTAGATCGTTATGTAGTGAAGAGAGACCCAATGGGTAACGTAACACACATAGCTATCAAAGAGACTGTTGCTCCGATGATGCTTCCTGAGTCTGTAAGAGAAGAGGTTTATCGTCAAGAGAAAGAGAATAGCTGTGACCTATACACCTCTGTTGTTAGAGAAGGAAATGAATTTGTAGTACAACAAGATGTAAAGGGTATAGTAATTGAAGAGTCAAAGGGTAGGTATCCTATTGAAAAGTCTCCGTTTCTCCCTCTTCGTTATACAAGAATAGATGGTGAAGACTACGGACGAGGATTTGTAGAGGAGTACATTGGTGATCTTAAATCTTTAGAGTCGTTAACAAAAGCGATAGTCGAAGGTAGTGCAGCAGCAGCTAAGGTATTGTTCATGGTTAATCCGAACGGTACAACCAGGGCTAAGACTTTATCTGAATCTCCTAACGGTGCAATTGTACAAGGTAGTGATGGAGATGTATCTGTCTTACAACTTAACAAGTTCAATGACTTCCGTACTGCACAAGGAGTAATGAATGGAATCAGTGACAGATTGTCTCAAGCTTTCCTTCTTAACGGTAGTGTAGTCAGAGATGCAGAACGAGTAACAGCAGAGGAGATACGTATGTTATCTCAGGAGTTGGAAGCTGCACTTGGTGGTCTTTATTCTTTACTGTCACAAGAGTTTCAAATGCCTGTCGTTACTAGGTTAATGGCAAGGATGAGTAAAGAAGGAAGACTTCCTAAGCTACCTAAAGACATTGTTAAACCTACTATTGTTACTGGTGTTGAAGCACTAGGACGAGGTAATGATTTACAAAAGCTTGATCTATTCCTTGCAGGGGCTAATCAAATCGTTGGTCCTCAAGCAGTTGCACAATATGTTAATGTATCTGATTACTTCAAGAGAAGAGCTACAGCGTTAGGTATTGAGACTGAAGGACTAATTAAATCAGACGAAGAAATTCAACAAGCTATGCAGCAAGCCCAACAACAAGAGATGATGATGAAGTTGGGTACACCTGCCGTAGCACCTGCTATCAATGCTGCACAAGAGCAGTACATGGCATCACAACAACCACAAGAAGAATAGAGAGATATGGCAGAATTACACCGAGTAGAGATAAATGAGAAAGCACCACAGGAGATTGACCCAGAGTCAGAAGAAGCTATTGAGTCAGTACCTGAAGAACAGACGGAAGGTAATAGACCTGAGTGGTTACCTGAAAAGTTTAAGAGTGCTGAAGATATGGCAAACGCTTACAGTGAACTTGAGAAGAAGATGGGAGCAGGGGCTAATGAAGAACAGGAACAGCAGGAAGAAGAATCTGAAGTACAAGAAGAAACCAATGACACTCAGGAGGAAGACCTGGATAGCAACAATATTGTTGTGGAAGCTTCTAAAGAGTTTTTTCAGAATGATGGTAAGCTATCTGAGGAGACCTATGAGAATCTTGCTAAAGCTGGGATATCGAAGGAGATAGTAGATAGCTATGCAGCTGGTCAACAAGCACTTATGCAAAGTGAAGAAGGTAGTATTAAGTCTGCTGCTGATGGTAACTGGGATCAAATGGCAGAGTGGGCTTCTAATAACTTATCTCCTGAAGAGGTAAATACTTTTGATGAGATTGTACAGAATGGTACAGTTGAACAAGCTAAGTTAGCCACTAAAGGATTGTACGCTCAATACAAAGCAGAGAATGGTGTTAGTCCTCGATTAGTACAAGGATCAGTTAACAAGTCCTCTACTATGCCTTTTCGTTCCATGCAGGAATTAGCTCGTGCTCAATCTGATCCTAGATATAGGAGTGGAGATAAAGCATATCACGAAGAGATTGACAGACGTATATCTGTCAGTAGTATATAGACTTTTATTGTAGGTTTGAAGCCTTGGACTCCATCTTTTTTCTTGCCAGTGTTGGTTCTGGTTCTTTTTGGTGGATGTTCCAAGGCTTCTTTTTATCCGTTAATAGGCAGTGTAGGTGGAGCAACTGTTGGTAGCCTTGGTGGTCCTGGTCCTGCTGCTGGTGGTGCTGCCCTTGGATGGGGAATAGGAGAGGGAGCTAAGTTAATGGAGGAGAACAAGGGATTAGCTAACAAAGTCAAAGCTATATCCGAAGGAGATGTACAGAAACTTGTACAACAACAATTAGACGAGAAGATGGATGATGGATTCTTTGATTCAATGTTAGATGAAGTCTATGGATTCTTGAAACTATGTCTTGTTGGTGTTATCCTTTGGAACATAGTACCTATCTTTTATACCCGATATGTACAGAAGAAATCTAACAATAATGATAAATCAATTAAAAAGACTAAGAAGAATTTATAATAACTTGAACAAGAAGGAGAAGGCTATTGTCTTGACTGTTCTATGTTTAAGTGGAATTATAATACTTAATTTACTTTAACAGACAATTAGTAGTACTAATGTTAAGACCCACTGCGGTGGACAATCTCGATCAAAGGTTCAAGCGAAAGTCGAAAAACAAATACTAATAATAACAATTACAACACACATATATTATGGCTAATGGAAATACATCCCCCTCACGTGTAGGACAGGTTAATAGTGCTAATGATGTAGATGCTTTGTTTCTTAAAAAGTTTAGCGGAGAAATCTTGCAAACCTTTGAGGAGTCTAACGTCTTCAAACCACTACATACTGTTCGCACAATCGAAAACGGTAAATCAGCTCAGTTCCCAGTTACTGGAATTGCATCTGCTTCTTACCACACACCTGGCGAAAACATTGCTGATGGTGGAAACTCATACTTGAGCGACATCAAGAAAGCTGAACAAACCATCACTATCGATAAGGTACTGTTGGCTTCTACTTTCTTGGCTAACATTGACGATGTAAAGAATCACTACGATATTCGTTCCGTTTACGCGAACGAGATTGGTAAGGCTCTTGCTCTTCGTTTTGATAAAGCAGTAGCTAAGTCATTCATCGGTGCAGCTCGTTCAGCTTCTGTTATCACAGGTGGTAAAGTTGGAGGAAGATTAGATGTTCCTAACAACGACTTCTCTGCTCCAGGTAGTGTGGGTACTCCAGCTACTGTTACAGGTGCTGAGTTAACTGCTGCCTTTTTCACTGCTGCTCAGAAGCTCGATGAAAATGACGTTCCAAGTGAAGGTCGTTTCGCAGTGCTTCGTCCACAAGAGTATTACAGGCTCATTACTGGTGGTGCAGGTGCTCTTGCCATCTCTACTTCTGCCGTCAATAAAGACGTAGGAGGTTTAGGTAGCGTTGCTTCTGGATCAATTCCTCAGATTGCAGGTATCACTATCTACAAATCTAACAACATCCCTTCAACTGATTTGACTTCCGCTTCTGGAACAAACTCAGGAGATGCAGGTAGTAGTAATGATTTGTTTGCAGCTACTGACGGATATGATGGTGACTTCAGCAATAGTTTGGGTATCGTAGGACACTCTGCTGCTGTAGGAACTGTAAAGCTTCTTGATCTTGCTACTGAGTCTGAATATCAGATTGAGCGTCAAGGTACATTGTTCGTTGCTAAGTATGCTATGGGACACGGAATCCTCCGTCCTGAGTGTTCTATCGAACTTATTGCTTAATAAGGATTCTCTCTTCGGTGTGGGGAGGGGGGACTGCGTAGCGGAATCCCTTCCCTTCACTGATATTTTTATTTACTAAACAATGCTATGGCTTTAACGACTAAACTTGACGCAGTAAACATAATGATCTCTGTAATAGGAGAATCACCTGTTAATACATTAGGAGGCACAAGTGCTGTTCCTGTGACTGTCGTTCAAGCTGAGTCTGTTTTAAACGAGACAAGCAAAGCAATCCAATCGGAAGGCTGGCATTACAACACTGAGTATGATTATCCTTTAGTTCCTGATTCAGGTACTAGTAAGATTACTCTTCCTGTTAACACTTTAAAAGTAGATTTAGACCCTGAGTTAAACACGGACACTGATCCTGTACAACGAGGTCTTAAATTATACGACAGGAAAAACCACAGGGATACTTGGACTAAGAGCTTAAAAGCTATTATAACTTTTGAGTTAGCTTACGAAGAATTACCTGAACAATTTAGACATTACATATCTGTTAAAGCAGCTCGTATTTTTGCTGCCCGATTCTTAGGGAGTAGAGAGATAGAAGGGTTTGCTTTAAGAGATGAGATTGAAGCGAAAGCAAGAGCTATTGAGAGTGACTCTGAGAATGCAGATAGAACCATCTTCGATAACTACAGCGTATTACGAGTACTTGATCGATAGAGATGCCTTTGCTAGTAAACAGTGTTCCTAACTTAGCACAAGGGGTTTCACAACAACCTGACAACTTACGGTTTCCAGGGCAATGTGACGAACAGATTAATGCTTGGGCTACTGTTGTAGAAGGACTTGTTAAGCGTCCTAATACAAGGCACATCAATAAATTATTCACTAGTCCGATCAGTGATGACTCCTTTGTTCAATACATAGACAGAGATGATGACAATAGGTTTGCTTGTGTATTAGAGAATAAAGTATCTCTTTGTGCAGTCTCTCTTTTCAATTTAAACACAGGTAATCCTGTGGCACAAGTAAGCATAAGTACACGAGCACAAGCGTATTTAAATAATATATCTAATCCTAGAGAAGATGTTAAAGCACTTACTGTTGCTGATTATACTTTCATAGCAAATAAAGAACAGACTGTATCTATTTTTTCTACTGATCTCTCAACCCCTTTAGAAAGGGAAGCTTTACTTTTTGTTAAACTAGGAGACTATAAGAAGAACTATAATGTATACATCGATGATTTATTAGTACCTTTTAACAGTGCAGCATTTTCTCAAGGACATACAAACGATCACGCACCTGACGCTGAGTATCCTGCTACATATCGAAGTGGACCAGGAGGTGATGGCTTTGATGCAGACACAGGACACATTGCAAAAGACCTCAGTGATTTAATAGCTTATAACTACACTCAATCAACTAATGTTATATCTGACATTACAATTACAAGTGGAGGAGCAAATTATGTGGCTTATTTAAATACTTCATCATCAAACTTTACTATATTAGCTGACGGTTATCGAGTGACTGCTGTTGTAGAACAGTATGATAGTAATGGAGTTTTAAAAGGACAAGGAGCAAAGGGTATCTGTGATGTCCAAGGAGGTGTAGTACAAAGTGTTACTATGCTGTACGGAGGGACTGGATACGATAGTTCTTACCCTGCTCCTATAATTACATTTAGACCTGAAGTAAAAACTCCAACAACAGAGTGGAGTTGGGAGGACTGGAACAAACTTACGATTTTTGGACCTAACATTGCTCCTATTCCTACATCTGCGACAGGAACTGCTACAATAGAAGCATCAGCTGCGATTAGAACAGAAAGTAAAGATGCTGTTATTAGAATCTCTAGGGTTTCTTATGTCTCTCATAACAATCAATTTTACAAGTGCATACAAGACCACACAGCATCCAGTACAGATGAACCTGGAGTAGGTGCAAATTACTCTACATATTGGATAGCAACGACACGTACAAATTTAGCTACGCCTTGGGCTTTAACTACTCGTTATGTAATAGGCAGTGACTTTACTATAAGAGCTGCGGATGGACTAGCGGATCAAGGACTAGGTGTTATTTACAAAGAAGTTTCCAGCATAACAGATTTACCTGCTAAATGTTATCGTAATTTTAGAGTGAAAGTAATAGGTGATCCTGAACTAGACCAAGATGACTACTACGTAAGATTCAAGACAAAAGATAACAACGAATTTGGAGAAGGTACTTGGGTAGAAACTATAGGATGGAAAAATGAAGATGATACTGAAGGAGTATCAGAAGGTATTCAATCACTTTTAAACTTTAATACTCTGCCTTTACAGTTAAAACCTACAGATACTTCCTTTAATTACTGGACACTAGATGTCGCTTCTTGGGACGCAAGGAAAGTAGGAGATGATAGAAGTAATCCTGCTCCTAGTTTAGTGGGAAGTAAAATTAAAGATATGTTCTTTTTTAAGAATAGACTAGGTTTCCTGACTAAGAATAATGTAGTGTTCAGTGAAGCGGATGAGTACTTTAATTTGTGGAGGACAAGTGTTTTAAGTTTATTAGACTCCGCTCCAATTGATGTGGGTATTAGTCACACAAAAGTAGTGGAGTTACAACACGCTGTTCCTTTTCAAGAGAAACTTGTAATCTTTTCCAATAGGACTCAGTTTGTGTTAAGAGGGAATGAATTGCTTACTCCTAAAACAGTCAGCATCACACCGACAACAGAGTATGATTCTTCGGAGACAATTACACCTTTAGTAATTAATAACTATTTATACTTTAATTTTAAAAGGAATAATAGTGAAGGATTAATGGAGTACTATGTGGATGCTGATAATAATATATTTGATGCTTCTGAAATAACTGCACAAGTACCTACTTATATTCCTTCGACTTTAGAGTTAATGGTAGGTTCTTCTGTTCAAGACTTAATCGTAGCTTTGAACGGTGATAGAACTACAATGTTTGTCTATAAATTCTTTTGGCAAAATAAAGAAAAGGTTCAATCCGCTTGGCAGAAGTTTACTTTCTCCAGGGAAATAATAAGTGCTCATTTTATCGAAGCTGATCTTTATGTTATCACTAAAGACTCCGACTCTACTTACTTAGAGAAGATACCTATGGAGAACAACTTAAAGGATGGTAACGAGAACTATGCTTTATTGTTAGACAGTAGGTTGGATAAGTCTGAGTTGTCTTTTAGTTATAGTGCATCGACTAAGTTAACTACTATAAGTGGATTTCCTTATGATCCTAATGGAGTTGAGATATACTCAAAGAAAGGACATAAGTACCCTTTCACGAGGACATCCACCACAGAAGGAACAGTCATAGCTAATTTAACAAGTGTTGATTTCGTAGCAGGTTTTCCTTACGATATGTTATATAAGTTCTCTGACCAAACATTGAAGCAACCTACAGAAAGAGGAGGACGATCAGCTTCTGATTACGCCTATCAAACAATAAGAAGTGGTAGCTTGAACTATACTGAAACTGGACACTTCACTGTAGAGATAACTCCTAAATTTAGAGATACATATAGCTATGCTTTTAACCCTGAGATACTAGGCTCTAACTTAACACTCAATAATTTTGTACCTCAAGACGGACATTTCAGATTCCCTGTTCAATCACAACCTAATGACGCTACTATTGAAATTAAATCTTCTAGTGCTTTACCAGTGAAAATACTTGCAGCTGAATTTGAATCGATGTTGATACCAAGAAGTAGAAGATATGGAAGTTAGAATAGAACCTAGTATGCCTACCCTTGATGCTCCTTTGTTATACGATGACTTACGAGAAGAAGATATGATGGAATGTATTGGTCTAATGTTTCACCCTAGAGATGCTGTGTACGGATCATTTGAATCAAGTAGTAAGTGCTACAGCATCAAGACAGATCAAGATGGTTTATTAGCAAGCTTTGGAGTAGCTCCTAGAAAGAATGTAGGCATCGCTTGGTTGTTAGGGACAAGGAATTTTTGTAAGATAAAGAAGAAGTTTGTTAAGGATTCACAAGTGTGGATAGATGATTTGATGGAAGGTTTTGACTACTTAACAAACTATGTCATGGAAGCTAATACACTCAGTGTCAGGTGGTTAACTTGGTTGGGTGCTAGTTTTGAGGATTGCAATATCTCAGGTTATAAGTCATTTAAGATAGAGAGGAAGTAATTTATTATGTGTAACCCAGCAGTAGCAATGGCAGTAGTAGGTGGTCTCCAATCAGGAGTTCAATTTGCAGGTGCTAGACAACAAGCTAAACAACAAGCAGCCGCTCAAGCTCAACAAGCAGCGTTTCAAGCACAATCGGCAGCTGCTGAAAGAAGTCGATTCATGCAAGAGCAATCAAGCATTAGAATGCAGCAAGCACAGAAACAGGAGGCTACCGCGAGGGAACTAGAACAAGTCAGCAGGAAATCCCAAGAAGCATTAGCTAGGGCGAGAGTTTCAGCAGGTGAATCAGGTGTTGCAGGGGCGAGTGTACAAGCTTTAATGGATGACTACTCAAGACAGGAAGCAGGGTACAGAGCAGCTTCTTTAAGACAACAAGAATTAACAGGAGTAGGTACAGGGTTAGCACTTGAACAAGCTCAGTTTGCTACGGCTCAACGTCAGCTTGGTATTAATCAACCTATAGGACCACCTGTCAGTCAACCTAGTATTCTAGGTGCTGTGTTGCAAGGTACTTCTCAAGCGTTGAGTGGATATGCAGCAGGGCAAGGTATTAGCAGTAGGATGGGAGGAACTAGTTCAGGAATACCTAAAGGTACTATATCAGGATCAACAGCTTCTTATGCCCCAGGTACACCAGGTGGAAGATATTTAGGAATTTAATCATGGCAGAACGAGTACAAGTACAAGGGTTAGGTGACGCAGTTCCAGGTATTCAACCTACTATTCAACGAGCAGGTCAATACAGTGTAGGTCAGCGTAGAGCTGGTGCAGTTGGTAGGAATAAGTTGATGGACCTTGCTGATGCTTTGTCACAGGTTAATCCTATCTTACAACAGTACACACAGGTAGCTGACATAGAAGCAGAACAATTTGAAGATGAGTTATCAAAGCAGAGTCCTGAAGAGATTCAAGCGATGCTTCAAAAGACAGAAGGAGAGTTTGATAAGCAAGTAAGAAAAGGGGCTATGAGCTGGCTAACTTCTCCTGTTAATCAGAAAAGGAAGATAGAAGCGATAGGCAAGTTAGCTGGCAGGGATTTGATGGTTGAGATCAATAAACGATTAGCTAACCCTTTAGAAGACGATCCTGACGGTGGTGCTGACATTATTAATAAAGTAAGAGATGAGTATATACAAAATAACCCTGGATTAGCAGGTTCTGTTATTGCACAGCAAGGTTTACAAAAAGCGATAAACCCACAGATACAACCGCTTGTAACAAACTTTGAAGTAAGACAGTCAGCCATAGCTAAAGAAGAATTAGCTTTCTCTACTAGTTCTGCTCTTTTTGAAACAGTAAGAAATATAACAGGAGGTTTAGATGATGAAGCTAGAGCAGGCATCTATGACTTAGACACTCTTAACTCCTTCGCTGATGACTGGGGAAATTTAAATGCTTATGCACCGAAAGAGCAACGAGCTGTCTTTACTTCTGTTATTAGAAAACTAGCTGCTAGTGGCAATGAAGATAGAGCAGATGGATTTTTAAATTGGGCAGCAGAAAACTTGAAGTTTGGTAACGCTAAAATGAATGATGATGAGTATTTAGAATACGAAAGAGTCATAAATAAAGCTGCTGAAATATTTGAAGGTCAAGAAGAGGATGAAGGGGATGAATTAGCAGAGAGTACTCTTACTGATTTTAAATTTGCACATGATCAACTAAACAGCGGAGAACAAGAGGTGGAGTTTGGAGGGCAAAAGTTCACAAACAAAAACGATTTAGAGCGGTTTGGTTTAAACAATCCCAACCTAGCAGATAATAAAAAAGCTTTTGTAAGTTTTAATGACCAAGCTAAATCATGGTTAGCTACAAATGTAAATTTTAATGTAAGGAAAAAAGAAGAGTTAAAAAGAAACACCCCTGGATTAGGATTTATAAGAGATGGTTTCACTACGAAGGTAAAAGGTTATTTTGATCAACAAGGTCTTTTAATTGGAGATGCAGAAGGTTTTAATCTACTGACAAATTCTTTAGCTGAGTTTCAAACAAATGTAGATAATTATACTCTACAGCTTACACAGACACCTCTATCTAACGAGGAAAGACAAGATAAACTTTTAGAGTTTACTAGGAAAGAAGATGAACGACTTTACAAGGACTTACAGAAGCAACTTAAAGATCGTACCGTTAAAAAAACTAAAGAAGATAACGACTCTAAAAGAGTCGCAGATTATTTAGAAACAAAACAAGAGGGATTAGAAGCACCTGAAAAAGGTATGTTCGACAAAGCACTAGAAAATCTTTTTGGATACGACAAGAAAAAAGGAGACTTAGCAGAGACAACTAAAGCTTTAAAAGTATTGGGAGCAAAAGAATCTACACCAGAGAACAAACAGAAATCTTTTGAATTTCTTAGGTCATATGGTATTAGAACTTCTGCTATATTATCGGAACAGTTAGACCCTAACGCTTGGAAAGTAGAACCAACTCCAGATACATCAGTTATGGCAGGTGCTATCCCTATGACTGTTAAAGGACAACCTGGTGTTCGTTATACTGTAGAGGAACAGGAAGGAATGCTTAGTGAATGGATGAACATTAACGGATTCTTAGAAACTTTTACTAGCACAGACACTCTTAAAAGAGGTTTATCACCTGACGGAAGAGTAAGGTTTGATGCAACTGAGTTTGAAAGCAGGACAAGAATAACTAGACTCCTATCGATAGCTACATTAGAACAAGCTAAAGACATAAAGAATAACGAGGATATGCCTGAAGAAGTAAAAGATAAAGCTAGTATAATAGGTATTGATGATCTTGTACAATTTATCGAGGATCAACGAGAGTTCGCTAAAAGATTAAGACTTATAAAGTAAAACACTATGGCATTACCAGAAGATATTTTAAAGGAAGACGATAACGATTTTTTTGATTACGCAGGTGATATACTTGCAGCTCCGTTTCGAGGTGTAGAGGGTGCTGTTCAAGGAGCGTACAACCTAGCAGACTACTTATCTTTTGATGTACTACCTGACTACGATACTAGGTTCTTAGGTACTTCTAAAACTATGGCAGGTGGTGCTGTAGAAGGTATCTCTCAGTTTGCTACAGGCTTTGTACCTTTGTTTGGTCTTGCAGGTAGAGCAGGTGCGTTGGCTAAAGCAGGTACTGTTACTAAAGGTATTGTTGCAGGTGCTGCTACTGACTTCACTTTCTTTAACGGACAAGAAGCTAGACTGTCTAATCTTATCCAACAAGTACCTGAGTTACAGAATCCTGTTACTGAGTTCTTGGCACACGATGAAGATGAAGGGGAAATAGAAGGACGCATGAAGAATGTGTTGGAAGGTCTAGGTCTTGAAGCTGTAGCTGGTGTGTTTATCAAGTCTCTGAAAGCTATTAAGAGTGGTAGGGATGTAAAAGCTAAAGGAGGCAATGCTGAACAACAAGCACAGGCAGTTAACGATACTCTTGAAGGTGGTAAAGCTTTTCAAATCAAAGGTTATCACGGCTCGCTTCAAGCTAAAGTAGTGTTTGAAGAGGGTTTTGATCCTACTAAATTAGGTTCTTTTACAGGAGCAGCTTCTGCTAAGGAAGGTTTCTTCTTTGCTCGTAAACCTAAAACTGCTCGAAAGTATTCAGGAACTAAGGGACCGACAGGTCGATTGTTTGAGAAGATAGTAGAAACTTTTGAAGGTAAAACACCTGCTGTAAAACCTATTAAAGATACTTACTATAACTATAGAGATGCACTGCAAGACCCTCGACAAAAACAAGGACTAGAGCTTGTAGAGGAAAAGTTAGTTGAATCAGGTCTAGTAAATACTAAAGGGAAGTGGAACGATAAAGTAAAACAGGGGGATGTTGATAAATTTTTAAACTCCTTAGACAAGACGGAAACACAAGAAGAATTTATAGGTGGAGTAGTCGCTAACCTTAAAGAAGCGTTTAACGAAGCAGTAAAACCTGCGGCAGATAAACGAGGTGTTATAGAAGCTACGCTTTCTATGAATAATCCCAAGATAGTGGATTTCAAAGGAGCTGATAGAACTTACGCTGACTATGTTAAAGCTATTAAAGAAGCCAAGAAAAAAGGACATGACGGAGCTATTTTAAAAAATACTTTCGATCCAATGTCTGATGATATTTATGTAGTGTTTGATCCTAAACAAATAGGAATGAATAAAATTACAGATACAGCTGATCTGCCTAGATTCACTGATGAATCAACAGCTATACAAAAAGAATTAGACCAAGATAAAACTAGGCTTGATGAACTGTTAAAGAAGAAAGAAGAAGGTAAAGCTACTGGTGCTGATGAGACTAGAATCTCTATACTTGAAAACCGTATAGAAGGTAAAGAGGCTGATCTTCGTGTGTTAGGTGATGTTAGGACTGCTGATGTAAAGGATAGGGTAAGAGTAGCAGAAGAAAGAGAACTACAGGAAAGAGTAGAAGAACTTGACGAAACTTTAGAAGATTTTGATACTATTGTAGAAAGAAGACCTCGTCCATTTAAGACCTACGAAGAAGAAGGGATGATGGATGATATACCGAGAGGTGCTAAGGAATTAAAAAAGAGGTTACAAACTTTAAAGCAATATAAAAAGGCAGATGAAGCGGACATAGAAGACATTGATAAATTTATTGATGTCATAGGCGGTCGTTTGTTTGGTGATGTTGCGTTATCAATAACAAATAAGATACCATCTGCTGGTCGTTATAACTTTGGTAACAACCTACTACAAATAAGACAATCTGTTATAGACGAGGGTGGTATTAAGCGTACTATGGTCCACGAGCTTTGGCATGGACTTAGTCGTTATCTTCCTAAAACAGATGTTACTTCCTTAACTAAACAATTTGATAAAGCTAGGAGAGATTACATCAGGAGTTTTGGTGTTGATTTAGATGACACTGTTGACCCTTCTTCCTTACTTAAAAAAACAATACCTAAAGAACTAGAAAGATTTTTAAAGGGTAAGCACACATCTGAGAACTATAGGTTTAAAGATGTAGACGAATACTTTGCAGAAGAGATGACCGATGCTTTCTTAAAGAAGTTAGACGAGAAAGATTTAGCTCCTTCAGGTACACTTAAAAGAATAGCACAAGAAGTAGCGATCATGTTCAAGGATATGTTTGCTTCTTTAAAATCTAAGTTAGGTATAGACCAAAGGCAGAAGATATTCAACGACTTTTTAAAACAGCGTAATGTAACTAAGAGAGCAGAAGCACCTTTAGATTTTGGTAAGACTTTTGCTGAGATGCCTGACTTTAAGAAAGGTAAAGAAGATGAGTTCCTTAGTGCTATACCTGAGAAGTTTAGAGGGTATGCTGAAGATTTAATGAAACCTGGTGCAAGTGTTCCGAGATTACCACAGTTTGCATTGGAGACTGATGGTGATGTTGTTGTACTAAAAGATTTACTAGAGAAATACTACGAAGCTAATCCTGATAAAGTAACAGTTACAGACGCAGTCACAGATATAGACGAAGCAATCGAAACAACTGTTAGAGCACAAGCTAAAGAAGGAGAAGACGCTGAGAAAGTATTACGTGATATTCGTATAACACAACAATCTTACAGAGAACAAGGTAAAGCACTTATACAGAATGTCAGTGAGATAGTTAAAGAGTTTGATCAAACAGGTGGAGGCACTGTATCCACTACTAAGTTGAAAAATGCTTTCCAACAACTATTAACAGTAGCAGATGTATATCGTAGGATAGGTAGAGAAACTGCTATTACTTTACAAGCTAGAGATGAAGGTTTCGGAAAGCGTAAGTTAGGTCTTAACGAAGCTGAGTCTCAGATTGAAGGAATACGTAACGAGTTTGTTAATAACTCTGGTAATATGAAACCAGAGCGTATGGTTAAGCTAGTTAAAGAACATATTGATCCAAACGATTTAGATGGAAGTTTAGCTAGGTTGTTAAATACAGCAAAGAAAGCACAAGGTAAACATTTCTTAGATATGCCTACTGAATACTGGATGAACTCTATATTGAGTGGTCCTAAGACACAGATGGTTAATATAATGGGTAATGTATTGACTCAGGTGATGACTACTTTAGAAGCTGTTGCAGGTGGTGTTGCGAGTGGTAACATGGATGTAGTAAAGGCTGTTATAGCTTCTTGGTCAGATGGTGAGATGTTTAAGGAAGCAGGTAAATTTGCAAAACAAGCATTCAAAGACCAAGACAATTTACTAGACCCATCCAACCGTGCTTTTGAAGAAGGTCAACGAGCTTCTATTACTGGTCAACGTATAGCCGAATCTCCTATAGGTGGTATTGTTTCAGACTCAGCTAAAGATTCAATAGATAAATACGCTAGTTATATAAGACTTCCGAGTAGGTTATTGTTAACCTCTGATGAGTTTTTTAAACAGTTAGCTTATCGTAGAGCTGCTAGAATGAAAGCAGCTATGTCAGGTATCCAACAAGGTATTCGTGATCCTAAAGCATTAGCTGGGCATATTAATAAAACTATTGACGGAATAGTAACGGAAGGTGGACGGATGATGTCTGAAGAAGGTCTTGTTAGAGAGGCTTCTTTGATAGCGGATAAGCAAGGTCTTAAAGGAAAAGATAAATCTGATTTTATAATCAAATACAAGGACGATAACTTTAATCCTGATTCATCTGCACTTATGCAGTATTCAATGGAGGAAGCTCAGTACTTAACATTTACTAAAGAGTTGCAGGACAAGACATTAGGTAAAGTAATTCAAGAGGCAACTAATAAAATACCTTATTTAAGATTTGTAGTTCCTTTTGTTCGTACTCCTACTAATATCTTAAAATTTGCCTTTGAGAGAACTCCTTTTGTTACTGTGTTAAAAGAAGAAAGGGAGCGATTGTTTGCTGAATTTAATAGTACAGACCCTATCTTAAAGGCAAGAGCGAGAGGTAAGGTGGTGACAGGAACTCTTACTGTAGGAGCTTTAATCGATGTAGCTTATAACAATAGAGAGTACATAACAGGAGGTGGACCTAGTAACGAAAGAGAGAAAGAAGCTTTAATGGCTACTGGATGGAGACCCTATAGTATTAAAATGGGCGACACTTATTTCAGTTATCAAAAACTTGATCCTTTAGCTACTCCTTTAGGTGTTGTAGCTGATTTAGTTGAGACAGGAATAAGAGAAGAAGCATCTTTTGATGAATCCCTGTTAGAACACGCTACAACATCAATGGTATTAGCTTTAACAAGAAACGCTACCAACAAGTCATACTTAGCTGGTATTCAAATGTGGGCAGATGCTTTAGGTGATCCTGACCGTTATGTAGAAAAGTTAGGAAGGAATTATGCAGGTTCGTTAGTTCCTAATTTAATTTCTCAAACAGCCGACTACGATACTCAAGCGATAAAAGAAACAAGGTCTGTAATGGACGCAGTTAAACGCAAGCTAGGTATGCGTGGTTCGTTGGATACTAAACGTAATATATTGGGAGAGGAATATGTAGCAGAACAATGGATGGGTACAGGTTTTATTAATCCTATTCGATTGTCTACTAAAAAGAATGATCCTATCCTAACAGAGATGGCAAGTTTGAACCACGCCTTCAGAAACCCTCCTCCTAGTTTAGGGGGTCAGATAGACTTGTTAGAATATGAAAACGATAAAGGACAGTCTGCAAACGATAGACAACTAGAGTTATTAAAAACTGTTAAGCTTCGTGGTCTTTCTCTTAGGCAAACCTTGAACAAACTTATAAAGTCAAGGAACTACCAAAGGTTATCACCAGACTCTGAACCTGGTCTTCCTAGTCCTAGAATACAGCAGTTAAATAGTGTTCTAACTAAGTACAGAAAAGAAGCTAGAAGACAAATGCTTAGAGAGTATCCTGACTTAAATGCACAATACTCTTCATTAACACAAGCTAGAGCAGGTTTAAAAGGTGGGATGCAGCGAGAAGAAGTGCTTGAACTTTTATCACAAACAAACTAATAATATATTACTATGGCTAATACATATGTAGACTACACTGCAACAGCGTCTCAGACAGATTTTGCGTTTTCCTTTTCTTATCTTAAAGCTGAACACGTTAAAGTTGAAATCAACGGAGTAGATACAGCTGCCTTCACATTGGTTACATCTCCTGCTAACAAAGTAGTTTTAAATAGCGGAGCTACAGCAGGTCAGGTAGTTCGTGTAAGAAGGAACAGTCAACCTGATACTAACCTAGTAGATTTTGTAAATGGTTCAGTACTGACAGAAACAGAGTTAGACTTTGCTTATCAACACAATAGATTTTTAAATGAGGAACTCGCTGAGTTAAATGAAGCTTCTCTTCAAATAGGACCAGGAGGAACAGATTGGGATGCTAAGTCAAATAAGATATTAAATGTAAGTACACCTACCTTAACAGGTGACGCAGCTACTAAGAACTATGTAGATCAAAAAGTAGAACAGATTGCTGCTGGTGCTTCTACTCCTCCTTCTAAATGGCAGTTCACAGGTACAGCAGGAGCGAACACAACTTATACTGTTACTGATGCCGATGTACTAGGAGACAGTGCATATGATGTTAGTGTTAACGGATTAGTAAAAGAACCTACAGTTGATTACACAGTAGACCCTGACACAGATACCTTAACAATTATTCCTTCTTTAGCTGGAGGGGAAGACATTGTAATTATTCAACGAGGGTTAGGCATTCCTCTTACACAAGGTACAATAGGAACAACTCAGATTGCTGATGGTGCTGTTACTACCGCTAAATTAGCTAACACTGCTGTTACTAACGCTAAATTAGCTACTAATGCTGTTACTACCGATAAGTTAGCTAACACTGCTGTTACAGCTGCTAAAATATTAGATGGTGCTATTACTCCTAGTAAATTAGACGAGACGCAAGCTTATACAGTAAATGGTTTAGTATCTAATGGCAGTAACATTCTAATTACTAAAGCTGCTGAAGGTCCAGGACTACGGTTGACTTATGATGCTGCTACAGATGAAGTAAGAGATTTATTTATTGATTCAAACGGAAGTTTTCAATTTACTAATTTTAGCGGAACAGGGACACAAGGAACGTTAATGACGTTAGATAAAAATGGTGACGCTTCTATTACAGGAAAAGTAGGTATAGGTACTTCAGCTTCCAGTGCTCATTCTTTAAAAGTAGATGGAGATATATTAGTCACCAACGCAGGAAATGTAAGCATGGAACTAGGAGGGGGTACTGGTTTCACAGCTTTTATTGATTTAAAAAACCCTAGCACTGATGATTATGATGTAAGAGTTATAAGTGATGATTCTACTACAATAGATGTAGTTCATAATTCTAGAGCTAGAGTTGAAGGTCATAATTCCTTGGGTTTATGTGCTGGTGATACATCAGGTGGCACTCCTATTCCTGAAGTTGTTACAGTCAGACCTGATTACATTCTTATAAAAGATACAACAGGAGCACCTAGTGGTAATCCGACTGGAGGAGGTTATCTTTATGTCGAAAGTGGTGCTTTAAAGTTTAAAGGTTCTAGCGGTACAGTCACAACTATAGCGGTCGCATAAGCCAATGACCGAATCACTTTCCCACTTCTTAGACACCGCTCTTGGCGTTATACTTGCCGTGATCGGATGGGTCATAAAGAAACTATCAGATCGACTGGATACAGACGAGAAACGATTAACAAAGATTGAAGTAGAACTGGCTACTCAAAGAGAACGAGACACTGCGGTAGAGAATAGAATGAGTGGACTTGAAACCACTGTTAAAGAGATTAACGGTAAACTAGATAGAATGATGGAGATATTAATTAAACGATGAAAAAAGGATTATACGCAAATATTAACAGAAGAAGAAAGCTAGGCATTAGTCGTAGCAAGAAGAAGTCTACCATTACACCTAATTCCTACGCTAATATGAAGCGTGGTTTTAAAAAGTGAGAAGTGTATCGTTATCTTTAGGTAGAGGTGAGAAGAGCAAGAAGGGTGGTCTCACGGCTAAAGGCAGGGCTAAGTATAACAAGGCTACAGGGTCTAACTTAAAAGCTCCTCAGCCTGGTGGTGGTCCTAGGAAGCGTAGCTTCTGTGCTAGGATGTCAGGTAACAAAGGACCAATGAAGGACTCTAAAGGTAGACCCACTAGAAAAGCGTTAGCTCTTAGACGTTGGAAGTGTTAACAATATATTATGAAGACTTTTGAAGAACTAGGTAAATTACAAGGTTATGTAGCAGATACCTACAAATCAGCTATCGATCAGATGCACGAGACTGGTGAGTACAATCCATCACTACTGAACGGTGCTAGACAATTACTTAAAGATAACGAGATAGTATTAACAAGTGGGAAAGATACTCCCCTTAATGACCTACTCAATGAAGTACTCCCCTTTGAAGACGATATACAACTAAAGCAAAAAGTAGCTACAAAGTAATTACAACACCGAAAGAGAGAGAGTTGAAGCAGCAATGAGTATTGAAAAGCTTAAACAACTCAAGGACTTCCGTAACTTCTTATATGTAGTTTGGAAACACTTGAACCTACCTGATCCTACTGGATTACAATATGACATTGCAGACTTCATGCAACACGGTCCTAAACGATCTGTTATCATGGCTTTCCGTGGTGTAGGTAAGTCTTGGATATGTTCTGCCTATGCTGTACATCAACTCCTCCTAGACCCCACTAAGAACATCCTTGTTGTATCTGCTTCTAAGAACCGTGCTGATGACTTCTCCACCTTCACCTTGAAAATCATACACGACATTCCTGTTCTTCAAGGACTAATCCCTAAAAAGGATCAAAGGTTCTCTAAGATTGCCTTCGATGTCGGTCCTGCTCCAGCTGCTCACGCTCCTTCCGTTAAGTCACTAGGTATATCCTCTCAGTTAACAGGTAGCCGTGCTGACATCATCATTGCAGACGATATTGAAGTACCTAACAATTCTGCTACTCAAGGGATGCGTGATAAGCTAGATGAACAAGTAAAAGAGTTTGAAGCTATCTTAAAGCCCTTAGACACCTCTAGGATTCTCTTTCTAGGGACACCCCAATGCGAGGACTCTATTTATAACAAACTGCGTGAGAGGGGCTATGAGGCTCGTATATGGACCTCTGAGTATCCCAGTGAAGACTTAGTACTGAAGAACTACGATAACGATATTGCTCCGTATCTTACTGAAAAGATAACAGATGAGTCGGTAGGACGATCTACAGAACCTTCTAGGTTTACTGATCTGGACCTTGAAGAAAGAAAGTTATCGTACGGTAGGACTGGGTATGCTTTACAGTTCATGCTTAACCCTCGTCTGTCGGATGCGGATAGGTATCCTTTAAAGGTTAACGATTTAATTATAACAGATGTTGATGTAGACCTAGCTCCTGAAAAGATTATGTGGTCTTCTGATCCGTCCTTTGAAAATAAAGATATTCCTAATGTAGGTCTAGGTGGTGATAGATTTCATAAGCCCTTTAAGATTCTTGGTGATATGATTGAATATACTGGGTCTGTGTTGTCTATTGACCCTAGTGGTAGAGGTAAGGATGAAACTGGGTATGCTGTGGTTAAGATGCTTAACGGTCAACTCTTTGTTCCTGAAGCTGGTGGTCTTAAAGGTGGATACGATGAACAAACTCTTAAACAACTAGTCTACATTGCCAAGACTAATAAGGTTAACAAAATCATTATAGAGTCTAACTTTGGTGATGGTATGTTCATGGAACTTCTTAAACCTTTGTTTATGACCTCCTATCCTTGTTCCATTGAAGAAGTAAGACATAACAAACAAAAGGAACTTAGAATCATTGATGTCCTTGAACCTGTACTTAATCAACATAAACTGATTATTGATCCTTCTGTTGTTCAACAAGACTATAAGAGTGCTCAGTCCTATCCTATTGAACATCAAGCTAAGTATATGCTTATCTATCAACTATCAAGGATAACAAAGGATAAAGGTAGCCTTATTAACGATGATAGATTAGATGCTCTCTCTATTGCTGTTAACTATTGGGTAGAACAAATGAATCAAGATGTTAACAATAATATTAACTATCGTAAACAGGAACTCCTGGACAAAGAACTAACGTCCTTTGTAGATTCATTTCATAAGAGAAGTCTTAAAGGTCCTAGGGCTATGCTTTGGTCTTAATGAGAGTTGTAGATTTATTTTGTGGTATGGGTGGATTCTCTAAAGGAATGCAAGATGCAGGGTTTAACATAGTTGCTGGTGTTGATCTTGATAAACAAGCTTTAGAATCTTACCAATTAAACTTTCCTAACGCTAAAGCTATACAAGCTGATGTTAAAACTTTAACAATTAAAGACCTACCTGAACATGATTTGTTAATAGGTTCTCCTCCTTGTCAGAAGTTTAGTCAAGCTAACTACTATAACAGAAACAATGATAAAGAACTTATAGATGCCTTTAAACGGTTAGCTGTTAAAGAATGGGCGTGGGAGAATGTTGTAGGTGCTAAACAAGGGGAAGAAGGTGTAACTTTAGATGCTCAAGACTTTGGTATAGCTCAAAGAAGAAAACGATTCTTCTCTGCTAGTTTTGATTTAAATAACATACCTTTGAATAGTAACAAAGTTTACATAAAAGATGTGTTAACAAATATTGAAGGAGAAGGACTACTAGATGGTTTTAACTCCACTGTGTATTCTTTAGATAAAGTATGTCCTACTATAAGAAGAATACCCTTAAAATGGTATGATGGTAGACCTATGGGTAAACCTTTTAGATTTACTGGGTTTAAACATTTAACAATAGAAGATCATCTTACCCTTATGGGGTTTAACAAATCTTGGAACATGACAGGAGGTAAGACCTCTAAGATGTTACAGATTGGTAATGCTGTTGTACCTGCTGTTGCAGAAGCTATAGCTAACGCTCTACCTTCTTAATTATAACATATCTTTACATCTTAGTGATTAATATAGGTGCTTCGGTAGTTAGTTTAAATACATATCTTTACAGATACTACTTTTAAAAGAGGGTCGACCCTGACGAAGACCCTCCCTCCTTTAAGAACTTCTTAATTAAATATATGTTAAAAGAAAGATACTATTGGTCTTTAGACACACCTAGCCTTAAAAAGTTTTTAATATAAGGGTAAGTTAAAGAAGGTCTTTGTCTTGGTCTTTACTTTAAAAGGTAAGAAGGAGAAGAACGAAGTATCGACTTCTTGTTAAGGTTACTTTAAAGTAGTCTTTAAAAGATAGTCTTTAAAGAAAGACTCCTTATAAGTTATAGATAACATTATAAACGATTTTCAGATTTGTAAAGCCTTAAATTTTAAGATATGGACATAGATACTCAGACAGACTTGCTAACCAACGACTTATGTAATTTAATAAATCGTTATAAAGGGGAGTTCGATTTGAACGACCAAACAATCTTAGGTGTCCTGGAGTTCGTTAAATACGACATATTAGCTACCAGTGTCATCCTACTAGAGCTAGAAGAAGATGAGGAGGAGGACGATGAAGACAGTACCTGCTAACTCTTTAGACAAAACTATATTGGATTTTTGGTAGAAAAATTTGAGGGGCTTACGCTATATACGCGAACAGAAAAAACCCCCTCGGCACCCTATAAAATTACACTGTGGGGGTGGTATTGTTAAAATTCTTTTCATAAGTTGTTGATAGTCAACAGCGTTCGTACAATACACATTATGTCTAATTGCTGGTAATCAACGACTTAGGGAATACTACACGAGTAAAGCAAGTCATAGCTCTTTTGTTATAGTACTACACGAGTAAAGCAAAGTTGATCGATTGATCTTATTGATAATCTGCTATCATTTGTAAATTTGTATTTTTTACTTTGTTTAATTTTCAATCATCATTCAATCAATTCATCATGATGTCACATTTCAATTCATCAAATAATTTTCAATATTTTCTTTTAATCTCAT
>OBMK010001195.1_pt1 | contig 22700 bp, 15 predicted proteins | sample 1539081 | NCBI WGS metagenome assembly OBMK01 (sample SAMEA3355528, study PRJEB22509) | marine metagenome | biome: marine; feature: river plume; material: water | place: USA | collected 2010-08-07 | depth 0.5 m | reverse complement strand
GCCATGACGACCGCCCTGACATAGGCGTGAAGTGGTTTTTTGCCGATAAAGATTGAACGTCGCTCTGCCATGGAACTCCCCTAACACGATTATTTCAGCCACAGCCGTTAATACTTAGGGACGCCTTAAGGTCGGCGAAAATGGAATAATTACACTAAAAACGATTTACTGCGTGACAATGGTGCGAGCGCCGGGATTTGAACCCGGGTTCAAGCGTTGGCAACGCTCGGTGATAACCGCTACACTACGCTCGCAGGGATATTCATCCCAAAGAACGGGGGTATAAACGGTTGTCGGCTCATCGGTGTGCTCACTTAAATCCGAAACGGTCTTCTCCATCTTGGTTTTCAGGTCGGTTTCGAATTGAAACAAAGATGACAGCAGCACCAGCAATTGCGCAGATGGCTAACAATCCAACAAGTACGCCAGTGGATATGGATGAACCTTCAACACCCGGTAAAAGGCCATCATCTTCGGTCAGTTGCACTGCCAAGGATTCAGTTGGGCTTACTTTACCGAATACATCCGATGCTTGGATGAGAATTTCATGCGTACCAAGTGGAATACTGTTCCGCACCTGCATTTCGACGGAGTAAACCCCGTCGCCAGCGACTGCATCACCGTTTGTTCCGTCATCGTACATTGTTTGCCATGTGTCTGGTGATGTGAACGAAGTAAACACGCCAAGGTTCGCTCGAGCAACAAGGATTCCATCGTAGTCGCTGATTGGAACTTCCAAGACGACGGTTCTGCTTTGCTCTTGACGGATGACTGAAAGAACGCCAGGATTGGTAATGCTTGGAGGCGTATTGAGAACATTGATACTGATCTCTTCCATGACTTGATCTGAGATATGGTGAGGTCCATAGATGGCTTGGAAGCTGGTGTTCATGCCATCCGCATGCCACAGAGTGGTGAATGTTCGCTGTCCTAAATTATCCGTGAGAACAAAGGTAAGCGCTTGTTGTCCGGGTACGGTTGATTCTGGTACTGTGAAGTTTCCTGCCCACACTTCGTTGATTTTGGTGAGGGGGACAAGTTCACCTCCGAGTTCTCTCAAATCGATATCGACGCTGGAAACGCCGTGGCCGTCGTAGGCTTGTGCATTGACGATCATGACTGCTCCCCGTGGGCCTGTGTCCGGCAGTATCTCAAGAGCGTGCAGGCGCGGCCCTTGGTTGACGACTTCGATGTCTCCAGTTCCTGTTGCGGTAAGCCCCCATACATCGGTTGCAGTGACATTTAGCGAGATGTTACCAACTTCCAAACCTCGAACCAAAATTCGGGTTGAGAAACGGTTGTCTCCAACGGTCGCATCGCCATCCAGTCCACGGTCGTTGAGGAGGGTCATCTCTCCGCCGATTGGAGAAAGGTCGACAAGGACCGATTCGATGTTAAACTCAGCGTCGCTGATATGGGCCACAAGCGTTCCTGCGCTTCCACCTTCTCCGTACATGACGCCTTCTGCGACGTACAATTCAACGAGGCTTGGGGCGGTATTGTTTTCAGCTGTGATGACGGACGGAGAAACGATTCGCTCGACAACTTGAGACTCTGAGAAGTTGGCGGATTCGTTACCTTCTCCGTAAGGAAGTTCCAACACTCGGTTTACGCTTGAGAGCAAGCCCATAAGCGGACCTTGATCGACAATTGAACCGGATGCAGTTCCAACGTTTTCGTATGCACCAACCCAGTTTACAACATGCAGGTTGAATCCATCACGAGGGTCGTTGCCAGTAGATTCTGCGGTGATAATAAGCGACAATCCTTCTTGATCGGCAAGTCGTACGGTGTCTCCTGGGATGAGCGGAATTGGCATTAAACCGGTTTCTCGGGAGATGGTGATGTTTCCAAGTATCTCTTCTGTCTCGGGCTGAGTCGCATTCATCTGCAGCGGGCTGTTTTCAGGTCGTTCATCGCCACTTGAGGGGTCAGCACCAGTTTCGACCCATACCATGCGCACTGTTCGGTTATCCCAATCGGATTGAACGGCTTGGTAATCCCATGATTCGTTATGTGTTGCACCAACGCCTTGGCCATCGAAGAAATTACCACCGTTGATGCCGGTGATGTTGAACCATGTATCTTGATGAATCACATTGACCATGAATTCAACCTGCGTTGCATTGGCTTGCATTCCGGACTCTTCAATCGTTCGAACAATACCAAACGTGCCTTGTGCATCACCGGTAATTGTCCCATCCATGTGTAAATCGTCAATGACGGTTTGACCGTCTTCAGTCAAAACATGGAAGTCGTGTATCGTTCCGTTAATCATGATACTGGCATTGTCATCTTCGTCATTCAGTCCAAATGTTCCTTTTCCAACCAGTTCATTCTTCTCAGCAGTCCGTACACCTTCTTCCCACCGTTCAAGGAGCGTAAACCCGTCAAGCGATATGTCCATGGCAAAGTCGTCTTCGGACAATCGCATGTCTGCGAGTGCTTCAAATTGAGTGTGTTGCAATTTCCGGACTCCGTTTTCATCCCAAGTTTCAAGGAAAAAGACGCTGATTTCGCCGGTGACATTGAGTGTTTCTTGACCGTCTTCATCGGTGTCTGTAATTCCCAAGTCTCCAGTTGCTTCAATCCGTAATCGTTCTGACAAGTCGCCGTCAATCATTGAGCGGTTGAACCAGCCTTGAGATACATTGGCTGTGATTTCACTCTCTGAAGTTCCGTCAAACGTGACCAGATGGAGCAATCCACTCCCTTTGGCATCAAACACTTGAGATGTCAAAATACCCGATTGAACGGTTTCGTTTTTCCATATTGAATCGAGATTAAGGGTGAGGTTGGTCGAACTGTCGTCGGTGTTCTCAAGCGTAGTAAGCGTTCCATTGCCAAGTTCCCATGAGTTGAGGACAACGCCTTCTCTCATTTGCCACCCTTGTCCGTTGAATGCTAAAGAGAATCCTTGTTCTCCGTCTTCGGTCATGTAGGTCTGATCGAGGACCCAGGACGTCTTCAACAATACTTCGTGGTCAGCCATTGGTTGATTCCATGTTCCGACTGTGAAAGAGCGAACAGTTTCGAGTGGCTCGGAAAGTGCTGTTCCGTCCCATGACAGGATGCTGACGGTCACGGTCACTTCATCGCCCCAGGATAAGGTCGAATTGGTTACTGCACGAGCGACTCGCTTTCCGTCAACCGATGACCACGAAATGAACGCTTCGTTTTCGAGTGTTTCACCGTTGCGAAGGTGTGTGATGTCAAGTTCAATTTGATACGAACCGTTGTCAGCAAAAGTGACCGTGTAAGCATGTTCATTGAGGCCGTTATCCCCTTTTATCCACGAGGTATTGATGGTCGGAGGAGCAGGTTGCCCCTCTGCTGTCGCAGTGAAGACCAGCGGCATAAGCATCATTGAGAACAAAAAGATGGCGAGCGCAGGTTTTCGCATGCTCATGGTAGGTTGTCGTATCTACTCCTCTTCAAGACTTGCGTCTACGTGCATTCGAATCCGTTCATCACGTCACAGATTGAGAACATATCCAAACAACAACGGCGCAACGATTGTTGCATCGCTCTCAATCAAGAACTTCGGCGTATCTACCGAGAGTTTTCCCCAAGTGATTTTCTCATTCGGAGGCGCTCCAGAATAACCACCGTACGATGCACTGGATTCGCTGATTTGACAGAACCAAGACCAAAGTGGAACTTTTCGTTCCAAATCTTGATGCAACAGAGGTACGACGCAGATTGGGAAATCTCCAGCGATGCCACCACCAATCTGGACGAAAGCCAACGGGCTCTGCATGTTTTCGTACCATTTCGTAAGATGAATCATGTACTCAATACCGCTTTTTATGGTAGATGGTTTGACTTTGCCTTCAACGCATCGAGCAGCAAAGATGTTGCCGAGCGTGGAATCTTCCCATCCTGGCACAAACAAGGGAAGATCGTTTTCAGCAGCAGCTAGAAGCCATGAGTTCTCCGGTTGTGCTTCATATTCGTCTTCCATAACGCCGCTGTTCAGCAATTCGTAGAAAAACTCGTGAGGTAATTTTGACGCACCTGCAGCATCAGCCTGTTGCCAACTGGACATGATGTGGTGCTCGATTTTCCGGAATGCTTCTTCTTCTGGAATGCAGGTGTCAGTGACTCGGTTGAGTTTGCTTTTGAGCAGAGCCGCATCGTCTTCAGCGGATAAGTCACGCCAATTATCGATACGAACATAGGAATTATGGGCAACCAAATTGAAAACATCCTCTTCCAAGTTCGCACCGGTGCAAGAGATCCCAGCAATATGACCTGCACGGATCATGGGGGCAAGGCTGCGTCCAAGTTCTGCAGTGCTCATGGCGCCTGCCAATGTCAGAAACACCTTTCCACCGTTGTCGAGGAAATCGGTCAGTGACACCGCAGCAGAAGCCAATTCACCTGCGTTGAAATGCCGATAATGTTCGTTCACAAAATTTCGAACAGACATCTTATTCACCTTCGTATAGAAACCGTTCTTGGTGATGCCTTCGCTTCAATGAAAGCATGGGCATACATTCCATTAATCGCTGATGAATACTATCGGCGAGTTGATTTGGGTCTGAATTTCCACATGTGAAACAATCCAATGCAAGCCAACCCTTTTCTGAATAGCAGTGGGCAGAAACATGGCTTTCATCGAGCAGTACGACTGCAGCAAAACCAGGCGGAGAAACAGTTCCGTCAAATTGCTCGACATGTGAATGGACGTTTCGGATTTGGCATTCTTCCACGGCTTGTACCATCAGTTCCAGCATCCATGCACCGTCGTCTTCTTGTTGACGAGCATAGCCGGTGTAATCAAGAAATACATGGGCTCCGTGTGCTTTGAGTTGGTCCATTTTCTCACCTCTCTGTAATTTCAAGCGTTCCCAATTTTGGTAGTGAAAAAGGTAGATGATTCAACATCACGGTTTTTTCCAGCCTGCGTGCCTTGTGCGGCCCATCGCCCCTCTCGGCGGGCTTTCGTATGCGAGACGATTGCTTTAGTCGCCAACATCGCTGCGGTAAATTCGGTGAGCGGAGAGCCATCATGCGCCACAATTTCGTTGACATCGGCACTGATGACGACTGCTTTTGGAGCGTTGAATACGGCTTGAATAGTTTCGATGGCTTGCCAGTACGATAAACCGCCTGGTACTGGAGTTCCAGTTGCAGGAACTAAACTTCCATCCAATCCATCGATGTCAATGGTAAGGTGAACGGGCCCTTCAAGGGTGGACAGTTCGGAGAGCCAAGCTTTCCACGATTCATGCCCGGAGGTCGGTGATTGGGTATCACGAGCGAAAAACGTCGTAATTCGTTCGTCGTTTTCGATAATTTCAGCCTCTTCTTTCGAATACGCTCGAATACCAACTTGCAAAAGTCGCCCAACGCCAAGGTCTAAACTTCGACCTGCCGCACAAGCATGAGAGTATGCTTCGCCATCCAATTCGGGACGCAGGTCGGCATGCGCATCGATTTGAACGATGGTCAAGCGATGAAGTTCTCCATCGACAAGTGGATGATGGCTTGCGGCATGGACTAACGGAGGTAGAATACCGTGTTCACCGCCAAGGACGACGGGAAAACAATCTCCTTGGTACCATGGTCGGAGGTACGAACTGATGTTGTCGAGTTGTTCAGCAAGGCTTCCCCCTTCACCGTTCCATTCTGGTGCGGTGTAAATGTTGAGTGAAGCAGGCAGGTCAACACCAAGTTCAGCGTCAAACAATTCAACATGACCGCTCGAGGCAATGCATGCTGCTGGACCTTGTCCAGTGCCCTGTCCATAGGATGTTGTGAGTTCATACGGAAGAGGCAGAACTACGACGTCTACATGTTCGCCCGTTTCGGGTAGCCCGAGGAAATTACCCTCGACATAGTCTTCGCTCACAACCTTGCCCTAGCACATGTGTTCTTGAGGCTGTTGTTTGATGTGGTTTAAGACAAGTCGCCGACTGGGTTAGTTGTCCGGGAGCATTGCTGCCTCCGGATATCCGGCGTTGGAGTGGCTGAAATTACTGATTTTTCTTTGTTTCATGAAAAAACGGCGATGGGTCTATATGGGTCGGATGACAATAAAATATACTGTCTGCGAGGAATTAAGCGGCAACGGGGGAATAAAAAATGACAATGACATTATCAGAACTCACACGAGCCATTCAACAGCACATCGATTTGGACATGGATGCTGAGGTCGCTCAAGGAATGGCAGAGCACGCACTTGGGTTCTTTGGATTCTACAATCGAATCATCGATAATGCTCTTGAACCTACAGACCGAAACTTGTTCTACATGTTCCAAGACTACGATTTGCTCACCACTGAATCGGAAGAAACAACGCTTTGGGACGGACGAGAATGGAGAATTCACTATTGGAAGTTTAAACCGGACTTGCGTGAGCGAGTCGAGGCTTACATGCAACGTAACCTTGAGCCTGAAGAAATTGACCCGTTCGCAGATATTTACGGCGGAAAGACCGACATCAATTCGATCTGGACTCGAGAATCTGAGAAAGTCACCAATCCGAATGCTTTCACCAGTGACTGGTGAAGTTACTGTTAGGCAAGCGTTTTTGATGTTTAGACGGTAGGCTTGCCCATGAGAGTTGCTGTAGGCTTGGTCCTATGCTTGTTGCTGTCGAGTTTACCGGTTGCATCCGCTCAATCCGATTCAAACGATGATACGGCTTGGCCGGGTGACCCTATCGACGGGCACGTACACATGACTTGGGCTGCGTTAACGCTCGAAGTGAACGAATGGGCGGATAATAATCCCGATATCGTCGACCTCGTCAGCGTTGGCGAGTCTGAATTAGGCAAATCGCTGTGGGTCGTGCGTCTGTCAGACTGGTCTGTCGAAACGAAAGCCAACGGCAGTGCAAAAGAAATCGTATACATCGATGGAGGTCACCATGGTAACGAATATCTTGGGACTTCGTTGGCTTGGTTGACAGCAAAGTGGTACATTGACGGATGGGCTGAAGGTAAACAAGAAGTCGTTGATGTTCTGCAGAACACCGAAGTTCACGTACTCATTATGCTGAATCCTGATGGGAACGACATCGACACCAGATGGAACATCAATCAGGTTGACTTGAATCGAAATTACGACCATTACTGGAACACCTGTCCAACAACACAACCAGGGAGCAGTGCATTCAGTGAGTCTGAGACTGCTGCGAATTCGGATTACATGAACACAGCAGTCCCTGATGCCGATTTGTACGTCACCATGCACACCGGTGTTTGGATTATGCTCTACCCGTGGGGCAAGTGGCCTGAACAACCTGCCGACTGGGAACTGTACCATCAAATCCGAGAGGATGTCAACAACGACATCTCCAGTATCCCAATTCAAAACGCTAACCAAGGGCTGTATCCCAATTGCGGGACCAGCAGAGATTACGGTTACGGCGTCATGGGATATCCTACATTCACCTTTGAAACCGATGATGAACAATTCGTCCCGGGCTCGGTTGAGAATCTCAATGAGCGGTTGGGAGAGGAACTGGATGTCATGAAGTATTTGATCTCGAACGTATGGTATTGGCGAGCTCGATTGGATGTTCAGTCACTTGAAGTTTCAGACGAGGAAATTACCATTGATGTCAGCAATTACGGTCAAGCATCTACCTCGAATGCCACCTTGCGCTATGTAGATGCGAACGGCGAACCGCTTTGGGAATCGCCTTTCTTCGCCGTAAATGCAACCAATTCCTCGGTGATTACTCTTGATGGCCAGAATCTTACTATGGTCGATGGCGGTTCATGGGACTTGTACTACCAAGTCCGGGTTATCGAATCTTCTCGCTGGGTTACCGAACCAATTAACGCATCTGTCCCAGTCATGGTCGAAAACGAAGAATCGAATTTCCTCATCGGATACGGCCTTTTCAATCCAATAACAATGATTGCAGGTTTCGCAGCGATTGCGGCCTTTGTTCAACGTGAAGAGTCGGATGAAGAATAACGGTTTCCAGCCTTCGATGCTGAAAGCCGAGCGCGAGGTTTCAAGTGCTTCAAGTCCTTGGTCGGTTTAGGTGAACCCATGAAAGTAACCGTAAGCCCAGGACACAACATCAACGGAACTCTACTCTTGCCCCTCTTTGAAGGCTCTGAAAGCGTACCTACATCGCTTGAAGCAGGCCTTCACACCGCACTGAAGAGTCAAATCAATCGAATCCTCTCAGACGGAGATTTCAAAGGAAAGGCCAAGTCAACAATGTCGATTATTGGCAGTGAAGGCGGAAAAGCAATGCTTGTTGGTCTTGGTAAAGAAGAAGACCTTGACGCTCATGCTTATCGAAAGGCCGGTGCATCGGTCGTTGCGAACCGTAAGAAAGCGCACGGCACTGATTTCACTGCCCGTTTCAGCGGCGCATCCATTGAATCTATGGGTGCATTTGCTGAAGGTATGCTCTTGCGAGACTACACCTACGACCATTACAAACAGAAGGATGAAGACGACGATGATGAAAAAGAACTCACCGTCCGAATTACCTGCGATGAAGGCCAAGAAAAGGAATTGAGTTCGCTCATTTTCACTCATGCAGGCGTCACTTCCGGCGTTCACCTTTCCAGAGACCTCGGGAACTGCCCTCCAAACGACATGTATCCAGAAGCATTCGCAGATCAAGCATGGGAATGGGCCAAGCAATACGATAACGTCGATGTGACCATCATCAACTACGACCAAGCTGTCAAGGCAGGCATGGGAGGATTGGTTGCGGTCGGTATGGGCTCAGCACGAAAGCCATGCATGGTCATCTTTGAGATGAATGCCGGAGTAAAGGGCCGTGGACCAATGCTGGTCGGTAAAGGAATCACTTTCGATACCGGCGGTATCTCACTCAAGCCAGGCGCAAACATGGACGAAATGAAGTATGACATGGGCGGCTCAGCAACCGTATTCGGGACAATGGAAGCACTTGCATCAACTGGATACGCTGGAAAAGTCACTGCAATTACTTGCATGGCTGAAAACATGCCTTCGTCCAACGCTCAACGCCCAGGTGACGTCATCAAGACGCTGTCAGGGAAGACCATTGAAATCCTCAACACCGATGCAGAAGGCCGACTTGTGCTTTCTGACGGATTGTGGAAGGCTGGAGAATTCGACCCAGAATACATCATCGATTTTGCTACCCTCACCGGTGCTTGCGTCGTTGCTCTCGGTCACGAAGCAACTGGTCTATGGTCCAACGATGACGATTTCCGTACCCGTATCCACGAAGCAGGGAATGCAGTCGACGAACTCGCTTGGCCGATGCCACTTCTGCCTGCATTTGAGAAGGAAATGACCAACTCAAAGATTGCAGACACTCGAAACCTTGGCGCTGGACGCTGGGGCGGTGCAAACACCGCAGCGGCATTCCTCAAGCAATTCGTACCAAACCGTGGTTACGAAAAGGACGGAGAACAAATCCCTTGGGCTCACATGGACATCGCTGGAACATACTGGGGTGCGAAGACCAACTCAATGGTCGGAAACGGTGCAACTGGAATTCATGTTCGTACCATGTACCATCTCATCACCAACGGATGATTCTCGTTCGAGTTGACTCTCATGAAGAGGCGTGCATCAATACCTGCACGAATCAACATCATTGGTGAACACACTGATTACGCTGGTGGCAAGGCTTTGCCGTTTGCTGTTGACGTTCGTATGGTTTTGGAAGCAACCGCCCTTGACGAAGGATTTGAAGGTGGAGCAACCGTTCTTGCGCTATGGAAAGCAGCGGGAGGTTGGCCGGCTCGATTGACCGTTGAGAGCGACATTCCCATCGGGGTTGGAATGTCTTCATCTGCGGCACTGTGTTTGGCGGTGGTCTTGTGTGTCAACGGTCCAATGAAGCCGTTTGACGCTTGTCTTGAAGCCCAACGGATTGAACATGAAGTTCTCAAAACACCTTGTGGCCTGCTCGATCAGATGGCTATGATGTTCGCTAAAGAAGGCCATGCATCCATTATTGATTTCTCCAACAACACTGTGGAATCCTACACAGTTCCCACCGGCTGGATGTTCAAATTGGTTGATTCGGGGATTCATCGGACGCTCAGTGATTCTTCGTATCGGACTCCAATGGACGATTCGATTGTCACAGATCATGTCTCCTCTGAGAATCAACGTGTTGAGCTTGCGATAGGTGCAACAGCCGATGAACTAGGTGAACTGCTCAATCTCTCTCATGCCTCATTGATACGAAGGGGCGTGAGCCTACCACAAATGGATACCCAAGTTACTGCACTGCAGCAAACCGAAGGAGTCTACGGTGCTCGGATGATGGGTGGCGGATTTGGAGGGATGATTCTCGTGATGGTCGCATCCGACGATGTCCTACCCGAGCAACGCCTTTACCGCCCCTCACAGGGTGGTTTCGTTGAGGAATTCTTCGAGTGAAGCAAGGCCTTCTGGCGTTCCCATATCCCAGAACTTGGTGTTATCAATATGAACAGCGGCTTGTCCCGCTAGGGCCGGGTAAGCCGTCTCTTCCCAACTCCACTTGCCGTCTTTACCGTGTTTGAGAAGGGTTGACTTTTCGATCACACTCGTTCCAGCCTCATATCCGTTCAGCTTGGACGTATCCTTGGTTCGTTTGTCGTATGCCAACAGCACGTTTCCATCGTGTTCGAGATTCGATGAACTGTGAGATTCAGTCACGGTCATGGTGAGTGGGGCATTTTCCGAGATGTGTTGCATCACCAACGGTTGATAGTCAATTGGATGTAAATCGTCACCCCAAACGAGGATGAAGCGTTCTTCAAGCAGTTCTCGTGCATTCCAGAGTGCTCCACCTGTCCCAAGTGGTTCATCTTCTCGATGGAAAGTAAGACACATTCCGGGGTGCGTCATACCCTCAAATTGCTCACCATGGTGTCCGGTTAGAACCAGTGCATGCATGCAACCTTGGCTTCTGGCCCAGTCGAGAATATGCCGGAGAATTGGATTCCCATTCACTTCGATTAATGATTTTGGGTGCTTCTCCGTTATACTACCCAAACGAGTCCCCAAGCCTCCAGCCATTACAACAAGTTGTGGCATTGAATGGGCTTTGACGATAGCAGCATACTCTTTACCACTGTCTTTGAGCGTTCTTTTCTTTGTTGCAAAATCAACATGGTACAGTCCAAATCGCTGGTCGTATCCTTCTGCCCATTCGAAATTGTCCATCAAACTCCAATGGTAGAATCCGCGAACATCCAATCCATCTGCGATGGCTTCAGCGGTAATTTGTAAATGCCTTCGAATATGTTCGGGACGCATATCATCGTCATCGTCAGCAACACCGTTTTCGGTGACGATGATGGGGAGGTTGAGGTTTCGAACCATGTCGAAGGCACGACGCAGTCCCACTGCATACATTGGGTATCGGAAATCAGTTCGCTGCTCCCACGGTCGAATCAACGGGTCGATTTCGACTTTTGTAGGCATGAATGGAGTCGTCAAGAGATGCGTGTAATAATTGACGCCGATGAAATCACTGCTGCCCTTGAGTCCATCAATTCGTTTGGAGAATAAACCGGATGGAGGCTTGAACCGGCCGGTAGCAAGGCCCTTCAGCCAACAACGGTTGAACATACCATCAAGCAGTTTCGTTTGCATCCAATGCAGAGGGTTCCATCGCCGATACGGGTCGAACAGGTTGATGTTTTTCACCAGACCAATCTGGCATCGATTGCCGTTTCCCATTGCTTTTAGAGTTCGATAACAGCGAGCATGTGCACGCATGAGGTTCATTGAAACGAGCCGCGTTTTCTTGAATGAACGAACGCCAGGTGGGAACTCTCCAAGCACGTATCCCATTGAGGCGTAGACTGCCGGCTCGTTGATGGTACACCACCATTCGACTCTGTCACTGAGCAGTTCAAACATTTTGATACTGAATTGAACCCAATGTGTGATGTTTTCTTCACGTTCAAAGCCACCCATTTCATCCCACCACAGCGGTTGAGTGAAGTGGTGAAGGGTGGCCATCGGTTGTATGCCTCGGGCCAGCAAATCATCGACGAGATCAGAGTACCATTGCAGTGCATCTTGATTCCATTCACCTTGTTGAGGTTCAACTCGCGACCATTCGATAGAGAATCGATAATGCGATACGCCGAGGTCCTTTATCAGGCCCACATCTTGTGTTCTTCGGTTCCAATGGTCACAAGCCTCGCCGCTCAATTGTTGGCTTTTTGAACGAGGTTCAAATGCAGACCAATTGTTGGTGTTACCGCCCTCAATTTGGTGAGATGCGGTTGCTACACCCCACATAAACTCCTTTGGAAAAGCAGTGCCATCTTTCAATGAGGTGAAATCAGCGTTCTCCCAATCTCGGTGCTCCTCTGTCCACACAACCTTTCCAAATGAGGCTGTATCATGAGGGTTTGGTTCAGGCATACGCTCTGAATGCACATGGTATGAGGTGCGGATAGCGGGAGTCGAACCCGCGACAAGAGGTTGGAAACCTCCTATGTTACCACTACACCATATCCGCACGATGTGATGTTCCTGCCGAGAAGCCTCTCCTCTTTGAGTGAATCGGTTGTTCATTCACAAATCAAGTTCGAGGTGGCGGAGGAGGGGGTACTCGACCACTCATATCGAGGCCAAGGTTGACTTCGGATACTCCGTTGATGCGATTGTAACGAGCGGTCAATACCTCTCGAGCACGTTCTGCACGCTGTTCAGCCATCTTTGTCTCGGATGCCTTTCCACGAATCATCAGCATGCCCATGAGGAAGAACAGTACCAATGCTCCAATCAAGGCTTGGACGATTGGCATCTCCATGACATTGTTGAATGCGCTCGACTCATCGGTAATGAGTGAATCTTCATCGACAATACGAGAATCAAACACCTTCAGAGTAATCGCATCCGAGTCCATTGCGACCTCAGCACCCGGTTCTTGAATGCTGACGAACAGTTGGTAGTTGCCAGCGCTGCGACCTTCACCGTTGAAGACAGCAACTTGCGTTGTGCCAGTCGTTTCAGTGAAGGTTAGAACTTGAACTTGAGTTGCGCTGATAATCGAAGACATTGGTTGCCATTCTGCCCGGATTGTGACGTTCGGCAGAACACTCACAATGCTGCAACTGAATGAGAAATAATCTTCCGCAGCGAGGTCTACATCGATCGACTCTGGAGTGCATGTAATCGAACCTTCAGCAGCGTTACGGGTCGGGTCGTTTGGCCAGTGGTCTGGTTTGATAGCGCCAGTGGTCATGTTTTCACCCCAACCATCACCGTCTGAATCGAGCCATTGGCTTGGTTCGCTAGGGAAATCATCGTTGATGTCAGCAAACTTGTCGCCGTCAGTGTCAACACATCCTCTTGAATTTCCAAGGGATGCAGTTCCAAACTCTTCAGGACAAATATCACCGTCCGTTCCAAGTGGGTTATCTCCCCAAGTGTCTCCATCGCTGTCGAACCATTGGGACGAATCGTTAAGCCACAGGTCGTTTGTGTTGCTGGCTCCATCGCCGTCGCTGTCGAGACAACCGAATACGTCGAGGGTGGATGTACCAAACACGCTGGTACAGTTGTCTGGCTGACTTCCGTTTGGATTGTCTCCGTACCCGTCTCCGTCTGAATCGAGCCATTGTGTTGGGTCGTCTGGGAAAGCGTCGCCACCCTGTGAAGAACCGTCGTTGTCTTCATCGTAGCAACCGAAGATATCAACATTGGAATATCCTTCAACAGTCGGACATGAGTCCGGTTGGAATCCGCTTGCGTTGTCGCCGTATCCGTCACCATCTTGGTCTTCCCATTGCGTTGGTTCGAACGGCAGTGCGTCAGCTCCGTTCGAGGCGTTCCATCCTGGGTTTCCGTTTACAGACAAAGTAGGGTCGGAGTAACCGTCACCGTCACTGTCCGGACACGCCGTTCGGTCCATGGTCGAGTTGCCTGGTAGTTCTATGCAGTCATCTTCGAGATCATCAAAACCATCCCCATCCGTGTCTTGAGTTCGAGTGGGGTCGTCCGGGAATGCATCGCTTTCGTTCGACATTCCATCGCCATCCGAATCGATGCAACCGTATCGGTCAATCGTTGAGTTCCCTGGGACTCCTGGACATGCATCCGGCTGAGGGCCAGTTGCGTTGTCACCGTATCCGTCACCGTCCTGGTCGAGCCATTGGAATGCGAGGAGCGGTAGTTGGTCGCTGACATCATCCCACCCGTCACCATCGGTGTCTAGGCAACCTAATCTGTTGCCCATAGTGGAGTTTCCAGCCACACTTGGGCAGGAATCCGGTGTCGTTCCAGCGAGGTTATCGCCGAATCCATCGCCATCAATGTCGGACCATTGCGATGAATCGTTCACATGTGAATCGATGATGTTCGCCCATCCATCTTGGTCATCATCTAGGCACCCAAGGACGTTATTCTGCCACGAGTCTCCGTTTTCATTTGGACAGTCATCAGCGAGATTTCCTGAAGGATTGTCGCCGAATCCATCTCCGTCAGCGTCAGAGGATTGAGTGGGGTCGGTCTTGAATGCGTCAGAGCCGTTATCGGAAGGTGTCCATCCTGGGTCTGGGTCGGAAATACCGTCACCATCTGTATCGGGGCATCCTGTTCGGTCAATCGACGAATCGCCCCAGAATTCCGGACAGTCATCGTCGACTTGGTTGTCAAATCCGTCCCCGTCTTCGTCGGACCAACGCAGCGGATCGCTAGGATGTGTATCTGCACCTTGAGCAGTGGTATGCCCAATGTCTGGGTCAGAGTAGGTGTCGCCATCCGAATCGAGGCAACCGTATCGGTCTGAGGATGAACTTCCGGCACTGTTTGGGCAACTGTCGGGGAATACTCCGCTCGGATTGTCACCGTAGCCGTCTGAGTCCGTATCAACCCATTGTGTTGGCTCGTTGGGCCAAACATCTGCACCGTTTGCAGTTGTCCATACTGAACCGTTGTTGCCCAATGGGTCGGCATCGGAGAATGAATCTCCATCGGTATCAGGGCAACCAAATCGGTCGCTTGTCGAATTACCATATGTTGTAACGCATGAATCCGGATTGAATCCGAGCGATTCATCGCCGAAACCGTCCGAGTCCGTATCGTTCCATTGCGTTGGAATAAGAGGGAATGCATCAGCGCTACCGGCTGGATGTGCGAGCCATCCTGCATCGTAGTCAGAATAGCCATCGCCATCGCTGTCTGGGCAGCCAACTCGGTCGATGGTTGAACGAGGAGTTCCAAGCGGCAACCCATCATTGACACAGGCATCTGGATTTGTTCCGGATTGGTTATCACCGTATCCGTCTCCGTCTGAGTCAAGCCACTGAGTGACATCATTAGGGAACGCATCTGCCGTTCCAGCAGGATGAGCCAGGGCAGTGCTATCAGCGTCGGAGTAACCGTCTCCATCGGTGTCAAGACATCCCGTTCGATCTACCGTCGAGGTGCCAAGTACGGTTGGGCAATCATCGCTGTTCGTGGCCGGTGGAGGATTATCTCCGTATCCGTCTCCATCAGAGTCTGCCCATTGGGTGATGTCGCCAAGGAAGGCATCAGCACCGTTGGAGACCAACCATACCGAACCGTTTGTTCCGCTCGGGTCTGGGTCACTGTAGGTGTCCCCATCTTCATCAGGACATCCGTTTCTATCACCGTTCGATGTTCCAAACACGGTCCTGCATGCATCTGCTCCTTGGAATACCGTCCAACCGCCGAGGTTTGTCTCAGCATCGGAATAGGAGTCCGAATCCGAATCGAGGCATCCGAAGCGGTCTCCGCTTGATGTCCCGGATACGGTCAAGCAAGAATCAGGGTTCGTTCCACCGAGATTGTCACCGTATCCATCTCCATCTTGGTCTGCCCATTGGGTTGGTTCATTGATGAAAACGTCAGCGCCGTTTGCTGTTGTCCAGTTGAAACTGGGGTCAGAATATCCATCACCATCGGTATCCGGGCATCCTTGTCGGTCAACGGAGGAAATTCCGAAGGTGAATGCGCAGTCATCATCCTCATCAACGGTTCCGTCAAGATCAGCGTCTTGTGTAAGGTTCACCATTGCATAGCCTGAGTTAACGGCTACAGAGAAGAACTGCGGTCCAGACGGAACTGAAGTTCCGATGATGTGAATTTCCCAAACACCTTGAGCTGGCGAAGCAAAAGTTAGTCCTTTCAGATTATTGATGCTGTCAGAAAGGTTTGTCCACGTGCCACTCGGATCTTTGACAGCCAAATCCACATCGTTGACGAGGTTTGCGGATACGACCGGGCTGCTCGTCTCGTCGTTGTATGAGAGCATGACCTGCATGGTTGGTGCTGTCGCTGGCACGCTGACGCTCCAACCTCGCTCAACACCAGTGCTCAACGATTCACGGTCCACGAACGACGCCGAAATTGCGCTTGAGAGGTTGATTCGTCCCCAACCTTCGTGGTTATTTGGTGCAGTTTGGCCTGCACCGTCGGTGGGGTCGTTGTACTGGCCAATCATGTCGACCGAAGTCGCTGCAAAGATTCCCTTCACCAGTGCAGATGATGGGTTGGGCACGTTTTGGTTTTCGATGAGATGCTGAAGCAAGAGTGCGGTTGCACCGGCGGAGACAGGTGTCGCCATGCTCGTTCCGCTCATGAAAGTGTAATTTCCACTGCCACCTGCTCCCGGGTCGCGAGAACGGGTGGAGAGAATGTTGGTACCCGGAGCTGAGAAATCAGGTTTCAATCGACCGTCGTCTGTTGGACCACGGGATGAAAAGGTCGCCATTCCAGAAATGTTGTTCGATGCCCACACAGGCCATGAACCAGTTGCGTTCGTTCGTAGGTTTTCACTGGCTCCAATCGAGATTACGTTCTTTGCTGTCGCAGGTGAGCCCATGCTGTCTTCATCGATTTTACCGTCGCCATCAGCGTCAACTCCTTCATTGGCTGCGGCGAACATGATGACCAGTTCATCGTTTTTCAGTGCGTTCAAGTCCGATTGCATCGAACTTGTCGTGTAGAAGCCTGCAACACTTGAACCCCAAGAGTTTGTGTGAACGCGGCTGTCGTTGTCAACTGCAAGGTCAAACATGTCTCCTAGGTCGTTTGGAATTCCTGAGAGGGAGCCACCGTGTTCGATTGCATGAACCAGCAGTTGGGCTTCTGGTGCCATGCCTTGGACGTCCGGCCAAAGGGTTCCATCGCCGAGTACAGATCCGGCAACGTGTGTGCCGTGACCGTGGTCATCGTTTGCACCGTCGTCGCATGAACCAGGGTTGTTTCCTATCCAGGCGCATTGTGAAGGTGGTATTGGGAAAGAGTAAATTCCTTTGATGTGGTCTTTGAAATCTGGGTGCGTATTTGAGTTGTTGACACCGTTGTCAAGTCCAGTATCACCTACCGTGACAACGATTCCGCTCCCATCAAGGCTGCCCCATCCTGGGTCACGAGCTGCCATGAAGGTCGAATTTTGGAGGTCATCTGCATGGATGATTGTTGCCGCAACGTCGTTGTTCAATATGAAGTGAGGGCTTGTTTCAATCCATTCAACAGCACCGTTGGAGGCAAGCCATTCGATTCCAGAAGTTTCAGCGACGAGCGTTGCGAAGCGTCCGGAGTGTGAGTCGAGTACGAGGTCGTTACGGTTTTCGAGTCCTTCCGGCAACGAAGTTCCCGACAGGACAATATTGACGATGGCCTTGCCTTCGATGGAATATGGATTGAAAAATTGCTTTTGTTCTCCAAGCACTCCACGCACTAAATCCTCTCTCAACTTGTCGACAGCGTCGATTTGAACCAATCCTTCGACATCGAGTTTCTCCAACTCTGCTGTTGAGTGGCCTTTCAGTTCACACTGGAATCCATTTGGAGGCATGAAGGTGAAACATTCAATTCCGGCATCTTCGAGTTCATAGAACCATTCGGTTGGAATTGGAGTTGCGTGTGTGAGAACATACCATCCATTCAGCGCAGAACCTTGCCCGGTCCATGAGGACCAGTCGTCAATTGCCACAACGCTCGCATCGCGGTACAAGAGGCCGATTTCTCCAACACCATCTGCCGAGTCGAACCAACCATGGGCCGCATCAGCACTCGGTGCAAGTCCAATGCCATTCAACAAAGCCAAATCCACATCGGTATCAACAACTGCAGTTGGCGTTAATGATGGCGTAGCATAGGTGATTGGAGCCAATACTTGGATGAGCATGAGTGCAGAAAAAGTGATTGCACGTATACTTCGCTTCGTCGTCATGTTACGATACAGTCACCGCTCCCTCATGAATGATTTGTATCCAAGTGGCATCAGGCTGTTCATGGTAGCGATATCCATACCGAGGGTTCAAGAGCATCGCTTCCTGCGAATGGTTTATGTCGCGACGCTCAAACCGTGGTCCGAAGGTCGAATCACTCGAACCTGAAGAATTGAATGACAGCGTGCAAGTGCTGGGCAAGCAAGTTTGGCGAGTCGTCCCCTACGCTTTCCGCTATCCTCGCCGTCTCTTGGCTGGGTTCATCGGTAACGCTTGTGCTCGTATTGTTGACCTCGTTCCGTTCGTCGCCATTGGATGGGCAGTTGACTACTTCACATCCGATGTGATGGTTGGACCTATGCTCGTTCAAAACGCCGTCAATTCCATTCATTCCGAACCTGCAGTTGGATACGGCGTCATGATTTTCATGGGTTTCGTTATGCTCGCTTTCTTCCAAGGTGTCTCTGAATACTCTTGGCAAACGCTCGGTTACAACATCCAGCACGACTTGCGAATGGATGCCACGCGTTCACTTATCGCCATGGAGGCTTCGTACTACGACATGCGTCAAACAGGGCAACTGATGTCGGTACTTTCCAGTGACGTCAACCAGTTAGAAGACGTCGTGTCTGACTCTTCGACATCGATCATCCGAATCGTTTTCACGTTCCTTACCGCTTTTGTGATTCTTGCATCGATGTCACTGAAATTGGCTGGGATTTTGTTTGGACCTATTCTGTTCATCATCCCTTGTGTCTATTGGTTCTCAACCAGAGTTCAGCGCAAATACCGCAAACAACGAGAGTCGACAGGAGATATCCATGCCGTTCTGGAAAACTTGATTTCCGGTATTTCTGTCGTGCAGGCTTACAACGCCCAGACTTGGGAATCTGAGCGTGTAGCCCGTGAATCCGGGAATTATCGTGACCAAGCCATGGGTGCTAGCCGTGACCGAAACCGGTTTTTGCCGATGATTTATGTCATCGCAGGAATCGCTTTTGGTCTTCTTGTCACCGCAGGTGGATGGTTGGCTGGTGAGGGTGAAATCTCGACCGGTGAACTGGTTACATTCCTGTTAATCAGTACTCGAATGACCATGCCGATGTTTATTTTTGGTATCCTCATCAATCAGATTCAACGCGGCGAAGCAGCAGCAAAGCGCGTCTTTGCAACCATTGACCTCGAGCCTACAATTTTCGACCAACCGGATGCAATCGAATTGAATACGCCGATTACCTCTGTAGAATTCCGTGATGTTCATTTCACCTACCCTGGAACCTCCATCAAAGTGTTGAGTGGCATTTCGTTCAAGGCAGAAGGTGGAGATTTCCTTGGTGTTATGGGTCACACAGGTGCTGGAAAGACCACCATTCTCAAACTCCTAATGCGATACTATGTGCCTGACAGCGGCGATGTACTCATCAACGGGCAATCGCTCAACAATTTCACACTGCATTCCGTTCGTGATAAAATCGGATTTGTCAGTCAGGAGCCGTTCTTGTTTTATGGCACGGTAAGTGATAACGTGAGGTACAACCAAGAATCCACAGATGAGGAATTGAACACCGCACTGAAACTCGCAGGTGCGTGGGACTTCATTCAAGAATTGGAGGGCGGTTTGGATACAATGGTCGGTGACCGTGGTGCTAAACTCAGTGGCGGTCAACGTGCTCGTGTATCGTTAGCTCGTGCACTTCTCAAGCAACCAAGTTTGTTGATTTTGGACGAAGCCTCCAGCGCTCTTGATGCAGAGACTGAACGTAGAATACAAGAAAATCTCCTCGCCAGCGGCAGCGATCGAGCAACCATTGCTGTTGCTCACCGTTTGAGCACAATTCGAAACGCCAACGAGATACTTGCCATGGTTGATGGCGCAGTGGTCGAGCGTGGTTTGCACGATGAGTTGGTCGAAGCAGACGGCGTTTATGCCAGTCAATGGGCCATTCAAACGGGTGACATGGCTGGACTTCCAGATGCTGATGAGTGAGTCACAAGCGTTCTTGGATTGGCCGCAGGACTGCTGATGCGGAGGCTGAAGTCTTCTCTTGCTGCATGAATCGATCGCCCAGAATGATTCCCATCGAGATTAATACGAACAACGGGATTCCAATGACCAGTGACCATATCGCCATCGATAAATTGTAAATGAAGTAACTCTCCATGATTTCAGAGATGGCAATAATTGCGATAAACAGGAGCACACGCAAGGTGACGAGGCTGAAACGAATAAGCGACCAAATTTCATCTTCATCCGTGACATCATCTGGCTTGTCAAGTTCAGCAAACCGTTGTTGAAACCGACTCGCCATGAACGGCCTTGCCCTTCACCATGACTAATGCTTTACCCTCATCACTCGAATGAGGCGTGTATTTCTCTTCTGTGAGTCTCAAGCCGTCCGGATTCGGTCATCAATCTGAGCGCCTTCTCCGGCTCTTCCACCGGTGCGTCGAATCTCTCTCCATGCCTTGATGACACCTTGTCCGTACGCCCATTGAGCGAGGAAGACAAACAGTGGTGCTAGGAACACCGTTCCAATCGAGCGATGCGGTGAAGTTCCTATTGCTGCACCAAGCCAACTGATTCCAATGTAGGTGCACACAAGCCCAAGTGGTATGTGGAACGCAACCCGTGAGAAATCCCATTCTCCGGAGAGTGAGAACCAAAGGTCTGCATCCGCTCCACCGGTAAGGCCACCGTAGAGCATAGCAAGCAACGCCGTCACCACAATGATGGGGAAGAAACCAATCGCGGTGTGCGACCATGCAGAGATTTCAGGCCAGCGCTTGTTCGCTACCATTCGAGTGTATCCGTAGTTTCGCATCTGCTTCATGTACGGCTTGAACGGACGTCGGCGACGGTGCGGCATGACATTGGATGGGTCGATGAACAACTTGTGTCCAGCTCGCTGTATTTTCGCATCCAAAACCACATCCTCAGCGCCGATACAACCCGGTTCGAAGAAATCAACTTCTCGTAGGTTTGCCATTCGGTGGGCACAGTTCACACCAGGATTGTGAGTGATGGGGACAAGTTCGCCTTTGGGCTGAGCGCCGTAGCGAGTGCCGGCTGTCATGAACTTGGTACAGAACGCAACATCAGCACACTTTGCACCAAATGGGTCATCGTCAGGGGCGAAGTTTGGTCCGCCAACAGCACCAACTTCGGGGTTGTCGAACCAGCGAACAAGTTTCTCGACCCAATCGAGAGGTGGTACAGTGTCATCATCGGTGAACAAGACCAAGTCATGGTCCATTTGCCTTAGAGCATAATTGCAGGCATCAGCACGGTTACGAGACGGGTCTTCAATCCATGTGGCGCCGTATTTTTCACACACGTCTTTCGTGTGGTCTTTTGATTTTGAGTCGGAAATTACGACTTCGAAATCGGAATAGGTTTGCTTGGCGAGTCTTCCAAGTACGATGTCAAGTTCATCGGCATTGTTGATGGTCGGTATCAACACGGCGATTTTGAACGCTTTGCCGTCTTCTTTGAGCAGCGGTGTCACGGAGCCTGATGCTTCGCCCATGTCCATTGGAGTTGGGCCGCCCATATCAAGTCAAGGGAGGCCTTCATCTGTATCAAGAAGAAACTGCACTGGAAGTGTCGATGGTCTTACCGGCTTGAGTGTCGGTAATGGTAATGTCGACCTTACAGGTTGTGGATCCGTCACAAAGATCTTGTCCTTGCTCGTAGATGGTAATTCCATCTCCGACTCCCCAAACTTGGTCGTCGGTGGTTCCGAATTCAACAAAGGAGCAGGATCCGTCGCCGGAGTCCTTGTCGCAGGTTAGTGGAGCACCATCATCGATGGAGATCTTCACTGAAACAGCTGCCCAGTTGATTTCTTGTCCTTGGTTCATTGTTATTCGAACAAGGCTGTCGTCGGTGTTAACTGAAGGTTCTCCTTCAATTGCTCCGTCTGCTGCAAAGTCATAGAAACCCGCAGTATAGTTTTCATATTCTCTTTCGACAATGACCTCAAGAATAGATGCGTCTCCAGCACCAAACGTGTCAATCGCAATGAATGCTACATGGCAAAAATAGGATTGTTCGGTAATTCCTTCATCAGAAAGGTAACCTGAACTGTCAAGTCCTGCGAATGAAGTCCAGTGGTTCATTGGGATGTAGACGCTCGTGAAACTCGATGGATTAAGAACGGCAATATCAATCGTCCCATCTAAATCAAGATCCCACCCCATAGTCATCATGTCTCCATCGATGTCAATCGCAGAGTGATGGAGGACAACATCGAATCCAAGGAGAGTTTCATTTCCAGAGGTTGTATTCGTGGTTGTACTCGCCAGAGCATTCATCATTCCGGCCGTGTTAAGTAATTCTGAAAGTTCAATCAATGGAGCATGATTGCTTGAAACGGTAGTCTGACCGTCTGCTTCGGGTGTAATCGTATCATCGGTGACGCCAAAACATCCGGTTAGGAACAAGAGGCAGGCCAAAGTAATCACATTGATTGCGCGGGTTGGGTTCATGTTTCTCAATTTACACTTGCCACAAATAAGGTTGTCTCAGTTGCATGCGCGGAAAACCAATATTTTCCAAAATACCGC
>OBMK010001191.1_pt1 | contig 22723 bp, 20 predicted proteins | sample 1539081 | NCBI WGS metagenome assembly OBMK01 (sample SAMEA3355528, study PRJEB22509) | marine metagenome | biome: marine; feature: river plume; material: water | place: USA | collected 2010-08-07 | depth 0.5 m | reverse complement strand
GTCTCTGCAGTTGCTTCTGGTCGGTTCCAGTACCCACGAATCAACATCGGGCCAAAGAACCAAATCTCGCCAGCTTTACCAGTCGGCACTGACTTCAAGTTGTCGTCGCGAACCTCGACGCGCATCGGCAACACCGCGCGACCCGTGCTCGTCGGATGTGCCAAATAGTCAGAACCCGTGATGCCTGGACCAAATGCATTCGTCTCTGTCATGCCGTAACCAAGTTGTGGACTGCCGTTTTTGACTTTGTCGTTGACTTTGCCGACAAGCGAAGTTGGCGAAGGTGCGCCGCCGCCGCCCACGGCGCGCAAACTCGTGGTGTCGTATTTATCGAAAGCCGGAGAATTGACAAGATCCCAACTTTGAGTGGGCACACCAACAAAGTTCGTGATTTTTTCGCGCTCGATCATCTCGAGTGCTTTTTCTGCATCCCACTTGTACATGATCGCAAGTTTCAAACCAGCGATAAAACAACTCATCATCACTGGCACGCAACCAGTGACGTGAAACAGCGGCACGATCAAAATAAAAGAAGTTGGCACTTCTGGGCCCGTGACTTCTTTTAGTTTTGTTCCCGACATCGTCAGCACTGAATTGCGCGAAGAAAAGCCCATCAAAGCAGAGATGATCGCTCGGTGAGTCGACACTGCACCTTTCGGGCGACCAGTTGTGCCTGATGTGTAGAGAATTGTTGCATCGTCATCTGAAGAAATCTCAACAACGGGACACTTCAAACCAGCTGCCAAGTGTGGCGCTAAAGCATCTTGCCACTTGTCGACACCCGCAGGCAGCGGCTTTTCAGCACGAACAACCAAAACTTTTACACCGAACTTCTTGCAACTCTCGGCTGCGACATCGAAGCGTTGTTGGTCGCAGATCAAAACTTTTGCGCCTGAGTCTTGCAACGCGAAATCCATTTCATCTTCGACCCACCACGAGTTCATCGACACCGAAACAGCACCGACCGAAATAATCGCCGCAAACGACATGACCCACTCGGGATAATTGCGCATCGCAACAGCCACTCTGTCGCCTTTTTTGACGCCATACGTGTTCGCGAGCAAATTCGACAGCGCATCAATCTGATCCATTGCTTGAGTAAATGAATATGACTCGCCTTCGTACACGAGAAACGTCTTTTCACCGTGACCGCGAGCGCCGGCAAAAACCTGACCCAAATGCGCGGGGGCGTTTTTGAAAATCTGTGTCTTGACCCCCATCACTTCGGCGTCAATCAATTCAAAGATCTGCCCTGGGGCAGTAACTGCCAAATTCGCTTCAGTCCACGTCATTGCCATTTGTGAATCCCCCGAGTCGGCCATTTTGGCACTCAGATATTGTGCCATTCGCAGGCTGGCCGTGCCTAACTCGAGATAGGTCGCAAACTAGGCAACTTGACGGTGAAAGCGAGTCGCGGCTTAGGCGGCGCGGCGGCGAAACTGGCTCGCATAACGCGAACTATCGCGTTGAACACGAAGCTGCACCAGCCAGTAGCAATAGCCCAAGAGCGCGATCAAACTGATGGTGAAGGCGTAAACCAAGACGATCGAACCGGTCGTGAAAGCCAAGAACAGTGAGACGACAGCGGCGGTTGCCAAGCCAACAACCGTGTGTTGACGGCGCTGACGGACAAGTTCGCGGGCAAAAAACTCGCCCGAATTTGGTTGGTGCGAACGGGTGCCCTGCGGACGCAAAATCGGGCCGGTTAAGTGCGAAAACTGACTGGCTTGGCGAGTGCGCATTTGGTTCGGAGCAAGCTCGCGTGACATGCCACGCAATTGGGCCTGTGGGTTGCGCAAGTTCGTGTTTTGCAAAGTCGACAAATGGCGACGAAAGTGGTTCACCGACATTGTTGGCGAATTGTTAATGCGGGCTCGAACTAGTGGCGGCAAGAGAACTGCCAGCCATGCGGCGCCAACGATCAAAAGAATTAGTTTGCTCATGGGGTTACATAAGTGTATTACGAGATGACAAGATCGCTACCCAAGTCGCTCAGACCCCTAAAAATAGAGGTTTTAGGCTAAACCTCGCGACGGTAGGTGCCTTGGCGGCCGCCCGACTTCTCCCACAAGGTGAGATCGCCAATCACCATGGCTCGGTCGGCGCTCTTGCACATGTCATAGATCGTCAAGGCCGCCACCGAACAAGCGTGGAGCGCTTCCATTTCGACGCCTGTGCGGTCGATCGTGTCAACTTGGGCTTCTACCGCGATGTGGTCATCGCCGATCTCAAAGTTGATATAAACGGCTCCCACCAAAAGTGGATGACAAAGCGGAATCATCTCGGCCGTGCGTTTTGAAGCCTGAATGCCGGCGACTCTCGCGACGGCAAGCACGTCGCCTTTTTTTACTTCACGATTAGCGATTGCCGCTGTTGTTTCTGGCGTCATGAATACTTTGCATCGCGCAACAGCACGACGATGTGTCGGTTCTTTTGGCGTTACATCGACCATGCGCGCTCGACCCATCGGGTCAAGGTGTGAAAAATTTAGTTCAGACACGACAAATCGCGATCATATTTAGCCACCGATCTGACTCATCGACCGTTTCGGTCGAACAAACGTTACGTTGCCGATTGCGTGACCCGCCCACTTCGTGCCGACTGCCCGTTTGATTTCGGCGGCGAGTTCGTCGTCGGTTGCATTGCCCCGCAACATTGCCCGCAGATCAAATTCGGTAGTTGAAAACAAACAAGTTCTGAATTGGCCCTCAGCTGTCAATCGCACACGATCGCAGTCGCCACAAAATGGTTTTGTCACTGACGGAATCACGCCAACTGTGCCAGACCCGTCGAGATAGCGCCATCGATCTGCCGGTGCTGCGCCACGCGCCGCAACTTGTTCGAGTGGGTAAACGTTGTTGATTGTCGCCACGATTTCATCTTGACCAACGACATCGTTGCGTTGCCACTGACCTTGTGCATCAAGTGGCATGAACTCGATGAAACGAACTTCGATTTGTTTTTCACGACCAAATGTGGCCAATGCCAAAATCTCATCGTCATTTACGCCGCGCTGAATCACTGCGTTGATCTTGACTGGCGCAAAACCGGCACTGATCGCTGCGTCGATGCCGTCTAAAACGTTTGTCAGGTGATCGCGACGAGTGATTTTGAAAAACTTCTCGCTTTGCAATGTGTCGAGGCTGATATTGATTCTTGACAAACCTGCCGCCTTCAACTCGTCGGCAATCAAACGCAAAGTTGCACCATTTGTTGTCATAGCGAGGTCGATTCTTTTGCCAGCTAGAGGCGAATTGGCGCTACTAGGCACCGTCAATCGTGAAAGTTTCTCAACGAGAACTGGCAAGTGTGCGCGAACCGTTGGCTCGCCGCCAGTCAGACGAATGCTGTCGACATCAAAGCGCTCAACACAAATCGTGGCAAGCCGATTGATTTCTTCAAAACTCAAAACTTCTTTGCGGTCAAGCCACACCATGCCTTCTTCGGGCATGCAATATGTGCAGCGAAAGTTGCACCGATCAGTGATTGAAATGCGCAAGTCGCGCACAGTTCTGCCAAACGGATCAATTAGTTGCATGATCGCATTTCCATAGATTGAGCATATTACGCAAGCATCATCACTTCGACTTCGGCGCCGATAGCCAAACCCTGACCATCTGGCACTAAAGCCAAGCCGTTTGCGAGCGCAGTCGACGCAAGTTGGTGGCTGCCCTGCGGGCCAGTGTCACGAACATGCAATCTTCCATCGTCGCCGAATTCGCCAAACACACGCATGAAGTGAATCTTGCCGTCTTGTTTGCGCTTCATTGGCGCATCAACAATCGCGCGCACAGTTGGTCGCATCAAGTTTTTGGTGTGCCCCATCATTTTGCGCAACGCGGGTCGTGCCAACAACTCGAAACTGATCATCGACGAAACTGGGTTACCTGGCAACCCAAATATCGGTATGACTCTGGCGTCACTTGTCGCAAGTTTGCCAAAGGCGAAAGGTTTGGCTGGTTTAATCGCCATTTGCATCCATTGCATTTCGGCGATGCGCGACAACACAATCTTCACGACATCAAAGTCGCCTTGCCCAACGCCGCCACTTGTGACTATTGCATCGCATCGCTGTGCAACATCGCGCAATGTTGCTTCTAGTTTCTGTTCGTTATCTTCAATGATGCCCAGGTTGATCACTTCGCAACCAGTCGCCGCGATCATCGCTGACAACATCGTTAGGTTGCTCTCGCGAATTTGGCCGGGTTTTAGTTCTGAGCCATCGATGACGAGTTCGTCGCCAGTTGACAGCATCGCCACACGCAATTTCGGATACGACATAACTTTGCGCGCATTAATGCCCGCAAGAACGCCAATGCCAGCTGCGTTGATTAACGCGCCAGTTTTAAAAACAACATCGCCGGCACGAACATCTTCACCAATCTTGCGAATCGCTTCACCGACTCGCGCAGGTTTGTTTATTTGCACGCGATTCGCGCTGAGAACTGTTGCGTCTTCGATCATTACAACCGCATCGGCGCCTTGGGGCATCGGCGCGCCTGTCATGATTCGCGCTGCTTGACCTGCACCAATCTCGTAACTCGCCACATGGCCAGCACCGATCACACCTAAGACTTCGAGTTCGACACCAGCATTCGTCACATCTTGTGCACGAACTGCAAATCCATCTACGGCAGTGTTGTCAAAAGGCGGAATGAACTCAGTCGCGACGACATCTTGAGCAACAACACGACCCGACATCTGCTGACAATCAACAATTACGGGCGCGACAGGCTCGCATCCACCAATGACGATTTCTTGCGCTTCAACTAGAGAAATCACATGGCTGACGGTATCGCCACAGATATGGTGGCAGGCTCATAGTTATGAACGGCTATCAATCGCTTTCAGCCTCGGGCCACACGCTGGCTTGGCAGTACGTTGCCCCGGAGATCAATAGTGCGACGAGCCAAGTGAAGTTGCGCTGGGAGAACGAGGGTTGGACAGCCGAAGGCACACTCGGTGTCGACAACGCTCAGTTTGTGTTGCGTATTTCAGCTGGCTGGACAATTCAACAGTGCCTGGTGTTTCGCGATCTTGAAGACCCTGACCTTTGGCTTGGCACCGACACCCACGGTCGCTGGGGCGAGATGAACGGTGCGCATCGCACCGAATTAGATGGCTGCACCGACATTGACTTTGTCAATACGCCATTTACAAATTGCATTCCGATTCGTCGTTTGCCGCTATTAGTTGGCCATAGCGCAACATTGAGCGTTGCTGTGATCGACATTGAAACACTCGGTATCACCAAACAAACGCACCAATATACGAAAGTTTCTCAAAATATCTGGCGATTTACAAGCAGTTATTCAAACTGTGAAGTTGAAGCAACTGTCGACGAGTTTGGTTTCGTGCGCGACGAGCCGATTAATTTTCGTCGCCTTGACTAAGACGAGAAATCTAGTTAATCAGTCAGGGCCGCGTAAACCAGCGAACGCAGATACTGGCGAATCGGATATGTGCTCGACGGAATCAACTGAGTGAAAAACATTGCGCTGATCTCGTTTACTGGGTCAACCCAAAACGCGGTGCTGGCCATGCCGCCCCAACCGAAAGTTCCGTTAGGGCATGCCGTGCGCGTCTTGGTTTGATCTGCGACAACAGAAAAGCCAAGGCCAAAACCAACGCCGTCGTAGAAAACTTCTTCGCCAAGCGGTCGACCAAAAGTTGAGATGTCAGAGTTGTTGGGCAAATGATTTTGGGTCATCAAGTCGATTGTGCGTGACGACAAGATACGAACATCTCCCGACTTGCCGCGGCCTTCGAGCATGCGAATAAATTTGAAATAGTCGCTCGCAGTCGAGATCAAGCCACCTCCGCCAGACAAAAACTTTGGCTTTTCAAGCGCACTGTCACCGAAATTGCTCAATTTCGCTTTTCTACGAGTGGCTTCGTCATGGCGATAAAGCGTGGCGAGGCGATCATGTTTTTCTTTGGGTGCCCAAAACGCCGTGTCGGTCATGCCCAACGGTGAGAAAATATTTTTCTCGAAAAACTCGTCAAGTGGCATTTTGCTGACAACTTCAACAACTCGCCCAACAATGTCGGTAGCGACGCTGTAGTTCCAACTTGAACCGGGCTGAAACAAAAGAGGCAGCGCTGCATATTTATCGCAGACAACTTCGAGCGAATCTTTATACCCAACACCCGCATCAAAGCCGGCTCGCCGATACATGTCGTCTACGACATCTGAATACAAGAAGCCATATGTCATGCCTGCTGTGTGCGTGAGCAAGTGCCATACACGAATCGGCTCAGTAAGGGCGTTGGTCATTGGTTTTAAAATCGTGCCCGTGTCCCAAACCCGAGTCTCACCAAATGACGGAATAAATTTGCTGACTGGGTCGGTCAATTGCAGCAGCCCTTGCTCGACCAACATCATCAACGCAACCGATGTAACTGGTTTGGTCATCGAATAGATGCGATACATCGTGTCGTCAGTAATCGGCGAGCCAGTTTCAGAATCTTTGTGGCCATACATGCCGAAGTGCGCAACTTTGCCGTGACGCGAAACCGCAACCGCGTAACCAGCCAAGCGGCCCTCGTCTACATAGCGATTGAAATGCTTGTCGATACTTTTTAGTCGCGTCGCATCAAGACCGACATCGCCAGCGTCAGTAGTAACCCCGAAGTTTTTAGCCATGTCCTCTACCCCCGACTTACTTGGTGAATTTTTCTTTGAGCCAAGTATTCAATTGCGGCCCAACATCTTTGCGCTCGAGAGCAATCTCGATGACTGCTCGTAACAAACCCATCGGCGTACCCGTGTCATAGCGAGTTATCTCACTAACGATGCCCAGAAGTTCGCCGTCATCGGCGAGCATCGCCAGACCATCGGTGAGTTGCAACTCGCCGTTAGCACTCGGCTTTATCTGCTCGAGTTTGTCAAAGATTTTTGGTGACAAAACATATCGACCAATGATCACAAGATCACTCACGGCGTCGGCAGGTTTTGGTTTCTCTATCACCCGAGTGATCGCAACCGAACTTTCACCCGATGCAGCGGCTGAACTTTTTATAACTTCGACATTGCCATAACTCGAGACTTCGGCAACCGGCACCTTTTTTAATCCAATGCTTGTCTTGCCTGACTTTTCGTAAAGTGCAACAAGTTGTTTGGTCAACGATGCGTCGCCCATTATCTCGTCAGGCAACATCACAACAAACGGCTCGTCGCCAACCGCCTGGCGGGCGCAACTGACGGCATGGCCGAGGCCGCGCGGCGACTCTTGGTAAACCACGCTGACAGCGACTTGGTCGGTGCTGGCTGCCGACGCGTAGTTCTCGATCGACGGTTTGGCACGACTTGTGACGATTACGACCCGATCACAGCCCGCGGCGGCGGCCTCGTCGATAACAAACTGAATGGCCGGCGTGTCATATATAGGTAGCAATTCTTTCGGGGTCGCCCGAGTCGCAGGAAGAAACCGAGTGCCCATTCCGGCCGCAGGAATAACAGCAGTGCGCACAGCCACACATGCATCCTAGAATCAAAAGCCCTATGCCGACTTATGTCTACAAATTCATTGACTCGGGAGAGACCATTGAGATTTATCAGGCATTCACCGACGACGCACTAACCGAGGCTCCACACCCGTCTGACGGCAAGCCGCGCAAAGTCAAAAAAGTGTTTACACCTGTCGGCATTACTTTCAAAGGTGGAGGGTTCTACAAAACCGACAGTGCCGGCACGAGCAAAACTTCGGGCTCTGGCACTAGTGCAAGCAAGAGCACAGACAGTGCGACTTCGCCAGCAACTGACTCTGGTTCTTCGAGCGATACAAAGTCAGGCTCAACAACTGAAGCTAAAACGAACACAGGCGCTGCAACACCTGGTTCAACGCCGGCGACAACCACACCGAAAGCAACGAGCCCAGCCAAGAGCGAGTAGCTCAGCACACATGGCGCGAAGCCATGAAAACAAAACTTCGCAAATCTGCTGTCGAGTCCTGGTATGCACTTTGTCGTGACGCAGCGCGACAAAAAATAATTGTCGGTTCGCTTTCAATAATTTGTGCATTGTTCTATCTGGTTTCTGCCGTTTCATTTGGCAGCAACAACGCCGCAACATCTGAATTGCAAAGTGCGAGTCGCTACGAAATTAAAGTTGGGTTTCGCGCAGTTGCAATGCAAAGCGCAGGGCCATTACCCGAAATGCGCTCGGGTGACTATGTCGACGTGATCATCGACTCGGCAATTGTTCTTGAGCGAGTGTTAGTTATCGATTTTGTTGAGCAGCCCAATCGTCAGACAACTGTCGTGCTGGCGGTGCCAGTCAGCAATGCCGCAATGATCGCCAATGCGGCATCTCTGGGTATTGTCAGTCTCGTATTGGTCGGCTAGCGCCAATTATTGGCGACAATAATTAATATCGCCGCACCAAACGCGACCCGATACAAAACGTATGGCGTAAAACTTTTTGTGCGCACCAAACGAATCATCGACCACATCGCCAACCAGCCAGATAGCCCGGCGGCGATAATGCCCACGAGCATCGGCACGAGCAAACCCTCGGGTATTCCATCTCTAACGAGTTGAACCAACTTGAAAATTACAGCGCCGCCAATTATTGGCACGCTCATCAAAAAAGACAATCTGGCAGCTGCGTCTCGTGAAAAGCCGCTTAGGCGTGCCGCCGTAATCGTGATGCCCGAGCGCGACGTACCGGGGTTCAGCGCCAAAACTTGGGCCGCACCAATTATTAGAGCGTCGCGCAGTTTGAGTTGGTCGGTGTCTTGCGAATTTTGCATCGCACTCGCCCGACGATCTGCCCAGACCAACAACAAACCAAAAGCGATCAAACTGATCGCAATCAAATTTGGTGTACCAAGTCGCTCGGTAATTGCGTCTTCAAAAATTATGCCCACAACACCCGCAGGAATCGCCGAAGCAACCAAAAACCAGGCTTGCCGACCCACAATTGAAGCCGGTTGGCGTCGATTAAAAATCACTTGCGCGCCTTGGCGAACATAAGTTGTTAACTCGCCACGAAGATAAACCAAAACAGCAACCAAAGTGCCGAGGTGCAAGGCCGTGTCAAACGCTTTTGCTGTGGCGACCGTGTCGTAGTCGTTCCAGCCGAACAACCAAGGAACAATTTCTAAGTGTCCGCTTGAAGAAATTGGGAGAAACTCAGTTAATCCTTGAACTATGCCCAGCACGATCGCGTGCAAAATTGACATGCAGGTTATGAACCACTCATCATCACGTCGCTAATCACCAAAGACAAACCAACTGCACGCATCGGCAACCAATCAATGTCTTTTCCGAGGTCGACAATATTCAACAACATTTTCTGCAACGTTGACGCAATCGTAAATTCACGAATCGGTGCACCGAGTGTGCCGTTCGTAATCACGATGCCCGATGCACCAGTCGAAAAATCGCCAGAAATCGTATTCACGCCGCTGTGCATGCCGGCAACATCTTGAATCAAAACACCATCGTCAATTGATGCAATCAACTCGGCTTGAGTTTTGGTGCCTGGCTGTACTTGCATCGCCAAACAGCCCACACCCGGTCCGCCGGCAAAACCGCCACGCGTTGCATTGCCCGTGCTCTTTGTGTTCATGCGACGAGCGCTGTAGCTCGAATGCACGAACATTTTTAATACGCCGTTTTCGATCAACACATTTCGTCGGGCTGCCAAACCTTCGCCGTCAATATCTGTTGCCGTGTAGGCCAACTTGTTAGTCGGGTCGTCGACAAGCGTGAATCGCGCATCTGCAACCTGCTCATTCAAGCGGTCGGCAAACAAACTGCGCCCCTTCGCTAAATTTTCGCCGTTTAGAGCGCTCGACAAGATGCTGACAAACTGCGACGTGACATAAGGGTCTAAGACGATCGTTACTTTTTTGCTTGCAGGCTTAGTCGCACCCAACAAGCGTGTTGCGCGGTCGGCGGCCTCGCGTGCAGCTTTTTGTAAATCAAACTCTTTTGGCGAGTCGCCAACCGAAAAACCAAAACCTGTTTGCGCTTCATCGCCATCATCTGCCAGCGTTGCGACCGAAACGTAACAAGAGTTGCCGCGACCGCTCTCGCGAATGCCAGTTGTGGTCGATACTGCCGTCTCACCCCAACCATCTTCATAGTTCGACTGTTCTGACCGCACGCGCGAGTCGGCGGCCAGAGTTAATTTCTCGAGTTCTTTCGTTATTTCAATTTTCTTATCGGTTGGATAACTAGCCAACTCTTCGTCCCAAAACTTTTGCGGTATCTGCTGCACACCATCTGGTTCGGCCAAACCCGCCCATTGGTCAACAGTGCCGAATTGAATGTTGTCGCGTGCCTCAGCCAAAACTTCAGCAATTGCAGACGGTTCAAGCGTGCCGGCGTAGGCAAAACCCGTGCGACCGTCTTTGATAATGCGAATTCCGACGCCTTCGCTTTGGGCTGAAACGAAATGTTCAAGTTCACCTTCGTATACGCGCACCGAAGTTTCGCCGCCACGCGAAACATACGCTTCAATTTGTTCGCCCGACTTTGCTTGCTCAACTACCGAGTCAGCAAGTTTTTGTAAGTCTGGAACACCGACCGTCATGCTGCCGTGCCGCCGATTGTTAGCGAGCGAACACGAAGAGTTGGCTGACCATCGCCAACTGGCACACCTTGACCATCTTTGCCACAGGTTCCAGGGTTGCCCATCGCGAAGTCGTTGCCCAGCAGATCAATGTCTTTCAAAACTTCTGGACCGTTTCCAATCAAGTTGCCTTCGCGCAACGGTTCGGTTATTTCGCCGTTCTCAATTAAATATGCCTCGGTCATACCGAAAACAAAGTCACCACTTGCAGTGTCAACTTGACCGCCACCGAGTTTGGCTACATACACACCCTGCTTGGTGTTGCGCACAATTTCATCGGGGTCTTCTTTGCCGTTCAAAACAAAAGTGTTCGTCATTCGCACCATCGGCAAATGCTGATAGCTCTGACGACGACCGTTACCGCTTTGCGCGCGACCTTCTTTTCGCGCACGCAGGTAGTCCCACATGTAGTCGGTAAGAACGCCGTCTTGAATAAGAGTGTTGCGTTGCGATGGGTGACCTTCGTCGTCGATGCCGATTGCGCCCCACTCGGCGGTCATCGTGCCGTCATCAACAAGAGTTACGAGCGACGACGCAACGAGCTCGCCCATCTTGCCGCGATAGACACTTGCACTCTTACCAACAAGATCTGCTTCAAGACCATGGCCGCATGCTTCGTGAAACAAAACTCCACCACTGCCACGCTTGATCACGACTGGCATCGCGCCAGATGGTGCAGGTCGAGCACTCAATTTTGTGACGGCTTGCTTGGCAGCACGAATCGCCAACTCTTCGACATCGTTTTCGTCGAACATTTCAAACCCAATTGTGTGACCAAGTGAGTCGTAGCCGGTTTGCATGCCGCCGTCGCCGGTTGCAACAACACTGACTCGCAACAACGTGCGCACTTGTTCGTCGGCGCTCAATACTCCGTTGCTGTTTGCCACCAAAATTCGACGACGTGAGTCGCCGTAACCAGCAGAAACTTGCACGATTGATGCATTCACTGCTCGCGCTGCTGCATCAACACGCTTCAGAAGTTCGACTTTGCGAGACTTCTCGACACCGTCAGGTGCAACTTTGACCGTGTTGACAGAGTGTCGCAACACATCGCCGAGTTGCACTTTGTTCACGCCACCGCCGCCTTGTTTGGCCGCCATCGCCGCTGCCTGCGCAGCCGCAAGCAAGCCTCGCTCTGACAAATCTGAAGTGTGTGCAAAGCCGGTTGTCTCACCCGAAACAACGCGAATGCCTGCACCGCGATCTCGTCCAGATGTAACTTGCTCAACTTTGCCGTCGTCTAGACCGGCAGATGTCGAGCGTTTGTCCTCTACATATACCTCTGAAAACTCGGCCCCGGTGCTTCGCCCTGCGGCAAGAACACGCTCTAAAACATCAGGGGCTACTAGTGGTTCTGCGCTTTGCGTCTTGGCCATTGACACAGCCTAGGCGCAGCAAACTCTTCCCAACTTGTTGCGCGCCGTATTCTCTATTTGTGGATATTGCGACTTCAGACACGCCTCAAAAACGAAGCCGGCGCCCGAATTTGCCTGCTGATTTTGAACACCGAATGATTTGGTGGAAAGAAGCGCTCATCATCGCAGTTTTCTATTCGACATACACGATGATTCGCAACCAATTCGGTTCGACTCTCGTTGAAGGCGTCTCAATTCCTAATCATGCATTTACGAATGCAATTCGCGTCATCAGATTCGAACGATGGATCGGTCTGTTTCACGAAGAAACTATTCAAGATTGGTTTTTGCCCCACGTATGGTTCATAAAAACGATGAATGTTTATTACGGCACGGCACACTTTGCAGTGACACTTGGTGTTTTCATCGCACTATATAAATTGCGTCCGTCAGTTTTTGGTCAGTGGCGAAATACTCTCGCCGTAATGACAGCTCTAGCGATCATCGGCTTCTCGCTGTTTCCTTTGATGCCACCCCGATTGCTTGACGCGCCATGTCCTGACGCTGGTTTTGGCGCAGAGTGCATCGTCAGCGAATTGCGCACACGAAATGGTGCAGAGAATTTTGGTTTCGTTGACACGATCAAAGAATTTGGTGGACCATGGAAATTTGACAGCGGTATCGCCAGCAAACTTACGAATCAATACGCAGCAATGCCTTCACTACACATCGGTTGGGCAACTTGGTGTGCGTTCGGTCTTTGGCCAATCGCCAGAAAATTATGGATGCGTCTCGCTCTGTTGATTTATCCGGCAGTGACGACACTGTGCATCATCGTCACCGGCAACCACTTTTGGATTGACGGCGTTGGTGGGATACTGGCATTCGCTGTGGCATATTTCATTGGCACGAGTCTGCACTATTGGAACCAACGCCGACTCTTAGCCCAACTCACTGGGTCTCATCCGACCACTCGGGACTAGCGTAAAGGGCGCTATGGCGCTCTCAGATATTCGGCAACCAAGTGATCTCGCAGATCTAACTTACGAACAACTTGCTGAATTGTCGGGCGAAATTCGCGAGTTCATCGTCGAGTCGGTGGCAAAAAACAGCGGCCATCTCGGATCAAATCTCGGCGCCGTCGAGTTAACACTCGCGCTACACAGAATTTTCGAGTCGCCACGCGATGCAATCTTGTGGGACACAGGCCATCAGTCGTACGTGCACAAAATCGTGACAGGTCGTCGTGGTGGTTTCAGCAACTTACGACAGGCTGGCGGCATTTCTGGCTATCCGAGTCGTGAAGAAAGCATTCACGACTTCATCGAGAACAGTCATGCATCGACCGTTCTCAGTTACGCCTACGGCATGGCCGTCGCACGCGATCAGGGTCAAAACCCCGATCGCCGACACATCGTTGCCGTCATCGGTGACGGTTCGCTCACTGGCGGCATGGCCTATGAAGCGCTCAACAATCTTGGTCACTCGAAGCGTCGCGTAATCATCGTGCTCAACGACAACGGTCGCTCATACGCACCGACAATTTCAAACGTCACCAGTCCGATCACTGTGAGCACGGCGCCAAATGCTCTCGATGAGACCGGCGAACTTGCGCGTCCTCAAGATCGACTGACAAAAAAACTTTCGCGTGCGCTCACAGATATTCGGTTGAACCCGGTTTATGTTCGACGTCAACGCAAACTCGAAAAGTTTCTCTACGACCTACCTCTCGTCGGGCCTCAAGCCGAACGCGGTATCGAAGCTTTCAAAGCTGGCATTCGCGAATACTTACAGCCAACTGCATTTTTCGAAGCACTCGGTGTTCGCTACATCGGGCCAATCGACGGTCACAACCAACAAGATCTTGAACACGCACTTAAGTCGGCATCGTTGCGAGTTGAAGAAGGACCACTAGTCATTCACGTGATCACTCAAAAAGGTCGCGGTTACCCGCCAGCCGAAGACGACGATGAAAAAAATCTCCACGATGCACCAGTGTTCGACCCAGTTACTGGTCCACCAAAATCTGTGCCGACTGGTTACACCCAAGCGTTCGCCGATTCAATCATCAAAATCGCCGAACAAGATTCGCGAATCGTTGCAATCACCGCCGCGATGCCAGGACCAACCGGGTTGTTGCCGTTTCAATCTCGATTTCCAGAACGTTTCATCGATGTCGGTATCGCCGAGCAACATGCAGTGACGGCTGCGGCCGGCATGGCGATGGGCGGGCTACGACCTGTAGTTGCGTTGTATTCGACTTTTTTAAATCGCGCGTGGGATCAACTTGTCTACGACGTTGCACTCCATCGCCTGCCAGTTGTGTTTTGCCTTGATCGCGCCGGCATCACCGGAGACGACGGCCCAAGCCACAACGGAATCTTCGATATGGCGTTGCTTTCAAAAGTTCCGGGCATGCGATTGCTTGCACCATCGAGCGCACAAGATCTTGCCAAGATGCTCGAAGATGCGATCGGCCTTGCCGAGACTGGTCCTGTAGCGATTCGCTATCCGAAAGGTTTGGCACGATCAGTTGGCGAGAACGAAATCGGCTCAGGTTTGTCGGCACGCAAGATTCATTCTTCGTCAGTTCCAAATGTTTGCGTGTTGGCAATCGGCAAACTTGTTGCGGCAGCCGAGACTGCGGTTGCAACACTCGCCGCGCGCGGCATTGAAATCACATTATGGGATGTTCGCAGTTGCGTGCCGGCAGATCCACTGATGATTCAAGATGCCGCCAAGCACTGCGTCGTCGTAACGCTTGAAGATGGCATTCGCGACGGTGGCATCGGCATGATGCTCGGCGACTTAGTGACCAATGCTCCCAACTCGGTGCATCCACGCGTTGAAGTTTTGGGATTGCCAACGAAATTTACGCCACAAGCCAAACCCGCAGCGATTTTGAAACAACTTGGTCTTGACGCCGACTCACTTGTTGAGACCTTGGCCGACTTGGCAACGGTCAAACCAAAATAATTTTGCAGTTTTGAGTTTGCCGTGAATCACAATCTGCCCGAGAATTCGGTGCTTGATGCTGAACTGCAACTCGCGCTCAAGGTCGCCGACTCAGCAGATTTAGTAAGCCTCGCTGGCTTCACCTCACGCGATTTCTCGGTGATGCGCAAACCCGACAAAAGTGAAGTTACTGAAATTGATCGCGCAACAGAAACTGCAATCACCAATATTTTGCGCACCGAAAGACCCGAGCACAGTGTTTATGGCGAAGAGCACGGCATCGTTGGGCCGAGCGATGCGAAGTTTCAGTGGGTAATTGATCCGATTGATGGCACCAGCAATTTTGTGCGCGGCGTTCCAGTTTGGGCTTCACTGATCGCGCTCGTATATAACGACGTGCCGATTCTTGGTGTTGTTTCAGCACCAGCAATGCGAATGCGTTGGTGGGCACATCTTGGTGGCGAGGCTTTTTATAACTCTGCACCAATTCGTGTGAGCGCAATTGACACAATGCGTCACGCGAGTTTGAGCATCACGCTCAACAAGCCATGGCGCGATCTTGACTCGAGTGGGTCTTTAGAAAAACTGCAGCGCGATGTGTCGCGGGTGCGCGGCTACGGAGACTTCTGGCAACACATGTTGGTCGCCCAAGGTGTTGTCGATCTTGCGATCGACTCAATCGGTTTGGCACCATACGACATTGCTGCGCTAATGCCAATTGTGCAACAAGCAGGCGGCCGATGCACCGACAGACTCGGCACATCAAACTGGCGCGCCAATTCGCTAGTTACGTCGAACTCGCTGTTGCACGACGCAACCCTCGCCTACCTACCGAAATAACTGCGCGCTTTAGCGCGTGACGAGCCAGGCGATTGCTGCGGCGGCGAGAATTAAAACAGGTGCGATTCGCTTGAGAATTGGCAAAGCAAGCGACAAGCCAGTCGAGCCGAGCAAATTCAGCGGCTGCGCCTCGCCCGCAATTTCTCTGGCCGGATCGATCACATTGTTAGCTTCTTGCGTCAACACAGTCGACTCGAGATTGACAACAAATTGCTTCAACAACTTGTCGCTGACATCAGCAAGTGCACCACGACCAAACTGAGCAATCTTGCCCGTGATAGTCAAGTCGGTATTCACCGTGCAACGTGTTGTGCCCGCATCAACAACTTCGAGTTGCGCAGTAATGATCGCCGAGGCATTGCCTTTGCCAGTTGAGTCGCGACCTTCGCCTTTTAAAACTGCACGGTGCGCGGTGTCATTGCGCTCTTGAAAGATCGCTTGACCACCAAACTTGGCAACAATCGGCCCAACCTTGACGGTCACATGACCCTTATAGACGTCACCTTCGATACTCGTAAGCGTCGCCCCCGGCAAGCACGGTGCAATTCGCGCCAAGTCAGTCAGCGTCGCCCAGGCAACATCAATTGGGGCTTTTACTTCGAACGAATTATTGATTTCCATGGCTGCTCCCCTTGATAAGTCATCCTACTTACGCATCTAGGCTTGGCTCATGGCAACGACTGTGATCCGCGATGCCGCACTCGTCGACGGCACTGGTGCACCACAACGACCTGCCGACATCGTGATCAAAGATGGACGCATCGCAGAGATAACTCCTGCGTTGAAAGCATCCACTGCCCATGCATCACACGTGATCAACGCCGACGCAATGCTCGTTGCGCCAGGTTGGGTTGACGTGCACACGCATTACGACGCACAAGCAACATGGGATCCATGGTTGACGCCGAGCAGTTGGCACGGCGTAACAACTGCAGTCATGGGAAACTGCGGCGTGGGTTTTGCGCCCGCACTTCCTGAACGACACGAGTGGTTGATCGAATTAATGGAAGGTGTCGAAGATATTCCTGGTGCGGCGATGACCGAAGGCATCAAATGGGAGTGGGAGTCGTTTCCCGAATATCTTGACGCGCTCGCGAGAAAACCTCGAGTCTTAGATCTCGGCGCACAAATCGGCCACGGCGCCTTGCGCGCATTCGTGATGGGTGATCGAGGCGCCAACAATGAAGACGCAACGGCAAGTGACATCGAAAAAATGGCTGCACTAACTGAGCAGGCATTGCGCGCTGGTGCACTTGGGTTTTCAACTTCGCGCACGTCTCTGCATAAAAGCAAGAGTGGCGAATTCGTGCCTGGTACGAGCGCGCAACCAGACGAACTTTACGGCATCGCCGAAGCGATTCGCCGCGCGGGTCACGGAATTTTTCAAATGGCCGCCGAACACTGGCGAGTGCCAGGTGATGAATGGGGTTGGATGCGCGAACTCACCCGACGCACGGGCGTGACGATGAGCATCAACTTAAATCAACCAGCAGATGACGCTGAGTTGTGGCGCGAGACTCTCGCACTAATTGAAGAGTCGGCGCGTCTCGGCGAGAAGATCGAAGCACAAGTCGCGGGTCGCAGCATCGGCTTGATCATGTTCTTGCAAGGCACGATACATCCGCTGATAATGCACAACGCATATCGCGAGGTCGCATCATTGCCGATTGCGCAACGAGCAGCGGCACTAAGCGAGCCGCAACGCAAACAACGCCTGCTTGACGAAGTTCCAACACATAAATTTTTTCATCAATTCGTTGGCGAGAACTTTCACCAAATGTTTCCGATCACATCTGCAGCAATTGACTACGAGCCGACGCGCGAACAGTCTGTGGCAGGGATCGCCGCGAAAACTGGCAAGAAGCCATTTGAAGTAATTATCGACCACCTGCTCTCAGACGGCGGCACAGGCATGATCTATCGCCCGTTTTTAAATTATGCATATGGCGATTTGTCGATGACTCACGAGTTGTTGCAACATCCGAATACACGCAATGGCCTCAGCGATGCAGGTGCCCACTGCGGCGTGATCTGCGACGGTGGTATGCCGACGTTTAATTTGACGCACTGGGTGCGCGATCGTGAGCGTGGCCCGAAACTTGAACTTGAACACATGGTGAAACGTCAAACGCGTGACACCGCCGAACTGCATGGCTTGCGAGATCGCGGTGCGATCGTGCCAGGGTTGCGCGCCGACATCAACGTGATCGACTTCGAATCGCTTGGCTTTGACAATCCAAAAGTTGTTTTTGACTTGCCAGCCAAAGGTCGCCGGCTGATACAAACTGCTCACGGCTACGTCGCCACGCTCGTAAATGGCGTGCAGACAGTTGACCACGACGAGTTCACGGGCGAATTACCGGGCAAACTCTTGCGCGGCCCGCAGTCGTAACACAGAAAAATCTTTGTCGTGGGCGTGAATAAGTATCGTGAAATGTGGAGCCTCGATCCACAGATCGCACACCTAAATCACGGCTCATTTGGTGCAGTACCAAAAGTTGTCGCTGCGGCTCAACGAGAAATTCAACAACTCGAAGAGAGCAACCCAAATTTATTTTTTCGCACCACCCTGCCGAAACTGCACGAAGAAGCTCGCACGTTCGTCGCCGCATGGCTCGGCGTTAGCGCAGATCTTTTCGCGTTCGTGCCCAACGCCTCACAGGGCGTGATCACTGCTGCTAGTGCGCTCGTCACAAAACCGCGCCCACAAATCGTGGCGACCAGCCTCGGCTATGGCGGAGTGCTCAATGGCCTCGAAGAAATAGCGCGCCGCACGCAAGGCACATTGCGAATCGCCGAAATTGACTTCACTTCAGGCGTGCAAAACGACGACGACATCGCCGACAGCGTGTTTGCGGCGCTCACAAACGAAACAACACTTGTTGTTTTAGATCAAATCACTTCGGCGACTGCCCTGATGATGCCAATCGAACAAATCGTGCGCACGATTCGCCGTGTTGCGCCACAGGCTCGCGTCGTAATCGACGGCGCCCACACCGCAGGCATGATCTCGCCAGTGCTTCCACCTGATTTTGACGTTTGGGTTGGCAACTTCCATAAATGGATTTGCGCTCCGCGCGCATCTGCCGGTTTGGTCTGTCGCTCAACCCAAGTTTCGGCTCTGATGAAACCACTCGCGCCGTCTTGGGACTTCGAAGCTGGGTTTCCCAAGTCGTTTTTCGCACAAGGCACTGACGACTACTCGAGCTATCTGACGACACCGCACGCAATTCGATTTCACGAATCGTTCGACTCTGTCGAGCGCGACACACATAACCGCCAACTGATTGACGAAGTCGCCAAAATGTTGCACGATCACTGGGGCACCGAAACTGACGTGCCGACAGCAATGTTTTGTCCGTGGATGCGACTCGTGCAAGTGCCGTGCAAACAGCAACTCACACAATCGCAGACCGAAGACGTGACACTTCAAATGAGCAGCGAACACAAAGTCGAAACAGTTGTTCTTTCACCAGGCGACTCGACATATGTGCGCCTTTCGGCAAACATCTACAACGAAGTTGCCGATTATGAGAAGCTAAAACTGCTTCCAGACATTCTGAATAAACTCTGAACATGGCAAGACCTGCAATCGTCGCTGGTAATCACAAATACTCGGGCACCGACGCGCATCGCACGCTGCTCGGTATGGGCTCGCTTTGGCAACATCACCTTCACGACGTCGCGCGTGAGCCGAGTCGCGTCAAAACAGTCGGCGAAGAACTCGCCCAACAACTCGAATCACTCATCAGTGAGCAGAACCCAGAACCAGAAATTGCCGAAAAACTCAAAGCGCTGGGCGAATCCGCAGCAGCAAAAATCGACGAACTCGATCCACATGCACTTTCAAATTGGTTAAACAACTTGTGGCCGACATTTGCCAAACTCCACAGTGCAGACACCCAAAACTCTTCAACACAAAGCATCGGCAAAATTGTCGGCATTCAAGTTTCGGCAAACAGCGTGCCTAAAACTTCGATCAGCCATGGCGTTGTCAACTATGACGGCCTAGATGGCGACCGCCAAATGGCTCGCACGCATCATGGTCGCCCATGGCAAGCACTTTGCATCTGGAGCGACGAAGTGATCAATCAACACGCCAGCGCAGGTCACCCAATCGCTCGTGGCAGTGCCGGCGAAAACATAACGATTAGCCAAATCGACTGGTCAAAGGTGCGTCCTGGTGCCGAACTTGAATTTGGTTCGGTGCGGGCACAAATAACTGGCTATGCAATTCCGTGCAAAAAGAATTCACGATGGTTTAGTGATGGCGACTATCAGCGACTATCTCACGAGCTCGGTGCCGTCAGTCGTGTTTATTGTTTGGTCACACAGCCTGGCAAAGTCAGTGTCGGCGACACCGCTATTTGTAAGTAACTAGCAAGTCGCGGCAGAAATATCCGCTTGGTTCAACAAAATAATTAGAGCATCGCGAGTCTCGAGATCTACAACACCCATTGTCCACGTATCGCCACACAAGATCGGCGTATCTGCCCATGTTTGTGCGCCACCAGTTGCGCCAAGTAGCGAAAGTGCTTCTTTGCTCGCAGTTTCTTTTTCAGCCGCAGTTGAGTAGACATCAAACTTCACGTTGCGTCCATCGCGTTTACACTGCCATGAATCTTTATTTTCTGACGGAGATTTTGCGTCAAGTGACGTCAACGGCTCGCAAACAACTTTGGCAATCTCGCCAGCGATACCAGTGGCGTCGGCCAATTCAATAAATTCTGAGATTTCAGCGTCGTTCATAGACGCGTCGCCGCCACCGCACGAAACAATGGCGAGCAGAGATAATAAAACGATAAATTTTTTCATTGGCACTCCCAACGGGATTTGAACCCGTGCCGCCACCTTGAGAGGGTGGTGTCCTAGGCCGCTAGACGATGGGAGCAAGTGGCCCTTTCACGCTATCTGTGTTTCTAGTCGCGATAGCGGTTGAGTATTCGCCTTCGCCGTTCATGCTCGACACGTTTTTGTTTGCTTGTTTGCCACAGCAAGACGAAAAATATCGCCAGCGACGGCGTAACGAGAATTACTACCCAGATATCCATGTCAGATTTTCGCCCAGATATCAAGCACCACGAGCACACCGATTATCAGCAGTGCTGTGCCCAATAGTTTGGTGAGAATTGTTGACGGCCATTTTCGACTTGAGCGCGCGAACCAGCCGATTGCCGTGAGCGTCAACCCGGGCACGCCGAGTGCGACAAAACCGATTTTGATCATGTCGGCAGGGTTGTCGACTTGGTTGGCGATCAAACCTCCCCACCATTTGGCCACGAACAGCATCAACACGACTTTGAAAATTCCGCGCGGCAAAAATCTGTGCACTGGTTTAAAGTCAGGAAGTTTGTCGCTCACAAGACCGACGAGTTTTGGCACGAGATAAATCAATCCGCCCAACCACAGCGCCCAGTTGTTGCCGATGAACACAACAGCAACGAACAAGTAGACAGCTAGTCGCACAAATATCGACACGAGTTCTTGGCCGGGTATCGGCTGTTCTAGGGGTTGACCAACCAGAGATTTGAGACGCACCGGTGTTGCCACAACAGCCAAGTTCTCGAATGCGAATCGTGCAACCAAAGCAACCAACACAGCGACACGAATATGTGTCACAAAGCCAGCAGAAGGCGAATTGAAACCAGTTAAACCAGGCAACGCCGAATACATCGCCCCGGCCACCCACGCACCAAACAACACAACCAAAACAAAATCAACAGTCCTCAACCACGACGTTTGCTCGCCATCGCGACGAGCACGTCTAAACGGACGAGTCGCTGAAGCAATCAAAGGAACCGCAAAACAAAATACCCATACACCCAACAACCCACGCACCGAATCACCCGAAACAAGCCCACCACCAACACCAACGGCAACAGCAAACACCAAAGCCCCAACAAAACCAGACAACGCATCAAACGCTCCGAGCACGACAAGAGCTGTCAACCACCACAACGACGGCATCACCGCATCAAACCCGGTGCTGCTCGCCGCGCCAAAACCAAAAACACCACCAACAATCGGCAACACCAACCAAAACACACCTAACAACGCGCGCAAATAAACGGCATCACCAAATACGCCAGCCAACAACGGCGAAACTTTCACCGCGCGATGAGGCAAAGCAACACTCACACGATCAACAACACCGACCGACAACACCGCCAAGCGATCAACATCTCGATCAACATCAGCGCCGCCGAAAACGACAGCAACATCAGCAACATCAGCCGACTCGCGCTCTTCATCTTCCTCACGTCGACGCGCAACACCCATAACACCCATCAACGCGACCAACTCGGCGACAAGTGTCAACACACCACGCGGCTGAGTCAAAGGATCAAACGGCGCCGGCCCAACATTCGGCAGAATCTCAACATCAATGTTCACCGAACGTTTCGCGCCATCTTTGCTGACACCGTTGACTTGTGCCACGTGATCACCAATTCGAACATCTTCGTCGACTCTGAACTCGGCAAAGAATCGTCCTTCTCCATCAATATTCAGGTCACCAAGCACTCTCGGCGACGAAAACAGCCAGGTGGTTGCGATCGTGTTCGGTGCCAATCCTTCACCAGAAACCGCAATGAAGTTGCCGTGCTTAACAATCACCGCGCCACGCGAGTTAAGTTGAAACGGCACACCATTGCGATCAACAGCGGCGATTGCAAGTTTGAATCCGTCGTCGCCTTGCATCTGAATGCTGGTCTGGTTTACACGCGACACCGTCAGGTTCAACTGTTGAGTGCCATCAAACGCGACTGCCTGATTGCCGCCCGGTGCATCAACGACACCGTCGATGATCACAGGCGACGGTTCGGTAGAAGAGCCTTCACCAACAGATTCTTTTGCCTCTTCGAACGAGGGCGTTCGTGCATCGGTGAACTCTGCTTTGGCCGCCGCAACCTCGACCGATGTCGCGCGCGAGTCACCGAGCACCGCATCGAGGTTGGCTTTTGCTTCGAGAATCTTCTCAACTGAAATTGAC
>OBMK010001188.1_pt1 | contig 22757 bp, 35 predicted proteins | sample 1539081 | NCBI WGS metagenome assembly OBMK01 (sample SAMEA3355528, study PRJEB22509) | marine metagenome | biome: marine; feature: river plume; material: water | place: USA | collected 2010-08-07 | depth 0.5 m | reverse complement strand
CGGCCGAATTTACCCTTCATATCTTCGCCATTACGAGCGATTTGAGTTCTAAGAACACATTGTTTACCAAGTAAAGATTTAAGTTGCTCTTTAGCTGCTAGTCCAAATACTTTCTCAACTTTATCAGATGTTCTTGACTCTGGTGTGTCGATTCCCATAATGCGCACTCGCTCATCAGACAATACCACTCCAAAACCTAATTCAATATCACAGTCTACGGTATCACCATCTACTACTCTATTGATGTTTGCTCTATATTCATACATAATTTGATTCCTTTATCTAAGTTGTCACATATTTCATCTTGAATTAATTAATTATTTATTCGGATGCGTGTTTGTATAAATAACTAGTAGAATGATTTGATAATTTACATATTGGAGACGTTATGGTGAGAATATTCACTTTGTGTGGTATCCTATTAGGTACCATGTTATTCGCGCAATTTGCATCTGCTCAAGACGTTACATGTCCAGAAGGATATGTTTGTACTCGCTCAGATACAGATAGTGTTGTTACATCAAATGGTAACATGAATACGACAATTAAACAACCGCCACCTTCGGCAATCTCCCCACAATTTAGTGCTGGTAATAATAACGATCTATGTACAATTGGTGCATCAGCTTCGGTACAGACACAAATTCTAGGGTTCTCTGCGGGTGGTACTTATACAGAAGAAAACTGTAAAAGATTAAAGAACGCAAAAGTTTTATATGATATGGGCATGAAAGTTGCAGCAGTATCAGTGATGTGTCAAGATCCAAAGATCTTCGATGCCATGATTCACGCTGGCACACCTTGCCCGTACGATGGTCAGATTGGTGAAGCGGCTAAACTAGGATGGGAAACACATGTTGAACAGACTGAAAAAGAACTGGATAAAATGGGACCACTATTTAAGAGTCCTCAAGAAGCTGCTCCTGCTTTGGGTGCTGGCATCTTGGCCTTCCTACTCTTACTCTGAAAGTATAGCACCGTATTTCGGTTATACCGGAAATGCTATTACTGATCAGTCATTAAGATGGTCTATGGGCAATGTGTTGCCTGACCCTCCTGGCCTCTTTGTTGATAACGTAATTTATAGTTATCGTATTGATAAAGAAACTGGTGATACGGTTAACGTTTTTGTTTACAATGAAAATGCAGCCGGAACTGGTTATGTGTTTAGAGAGAACGACGAGTGGAGACCTGGATCTTTGGCAGGCACACAAATTAATAAAGCAGTACCACTAGGTAGTCTACACAGAGATTTATTTGGTACTGGTGGGATTGATGTTAATGGCAATGGTTCGGTATATGACGCGAAAGTGATATATACTTACCGTGTAGAACCATGTTATGATCCGCAGTTTGATCCAAACTGTCCCGGTTATGAGAGGCCATATGTAGCCCCAAATTTAGATTATGAAATATATTATGCCACAGATGGTGACTCAAATATGGCAGAGTATGAAGAAAATGATGAGTACGGTGATGAAGAGCAGTTAACAGATGAAGAGTTAGCTGAATTAGAAGATGAAGAAGATAAGGACCGAAAAGATCGTTTAGAAGCAGCATTGTTTGAAGCTGGAAGAGCACAACTCTTCGCACAAGCTTTAGCAATGAGTCAGCTTTCAGATGGAACTTCCCCTAATCTAAACCCATATTATGAAGCCAAGATACCAGGTGGTGAATATAAAGAAACTACAGTATTACAAGATACACAACTACCAGATTCACGATCTGGCCTTCGTAATGGTTTGGCGCAACAATTACTCCATCAGCAAATGGTGGATATGCAATTTAAAAATTAGGAGATTCACATGGTAAAAAATATTTTAATAGCAGGCGTTGCTGTTTGTTTATCGGCAGGGGCAGTAGGTGCTAACGAAACACCAATTAATGGTAGCGTCCAATCCCGTTGTATTATTCAAACAGATACTGCAGGTACATATGCTAACCCTAACGCTTACACACTTACTACATCACCAACAGACGGTGGTGAACTAGCAGTAATTCGTGTTGACGTTTCTTTAGCAGATGCATACTACTTTTCAATCACTCCGCCTACTGACTTTAGTTCCTCACCACAATTACCAGATCAGGTAACTTTTACTGGTGACACAGAAGTTAAATCAGTATCGGATGCGACTGGCATGGGTAGCTATGAAACAAATAAAACGGAATTAGGACTGACTGATCGTTACGACTTAACGGCGACTGGTTCAACATGGTTCAAAACATCATCAGTAGCGACAATGGGCGGCTCAAAAGCATTCCCAGGCGGTAATTACACAGCAATCGTATCTGCGGAATGTATTGCACAATGAAATGGCGGGAGCAGTAGTTCGGGCGGAAGTAGTTCGGGTGGGAGTAGTCCAACCTGCAGAAGGTTAGGCGGTTGCCCATAATGCTCTAGACTAATAAAGAGAAGAGAATATAATGAAAATGATGAAATATATATTAGTAATATGCTTAATGGTTTCTCCAGCGTTTGCGCACGAGATGATTCCTACTTATCCAAAGTTTGGAGCATCTTATATGGAGGGATTATCTAAGACTACGATGACATTGTTCAATAAAAGAGCTGATGTTGAATATTATGAATTGGCAGTTTTTACTAAAGACTGGAAACCAATTCCTTTTGTATCTGAGTACACAGTGTTTAAGATTCCATATCTTAGCACTGTGACTTTTGATCTATATGTTAGAGATGCAGATAGGTCGAGAGTAACATATATTTGTTCTAAGTCGAAGCTTAGAAAATCAGATGTTAGCAGAACAGCCATTTCATCTAGAATATGTTCTAAGGTGAAAGGTGTCGGACAATGAAGATAAGATATATTATGGCAGCTGTGTTGTTGTTTTCGACTAATGCAAATGCAGAAGGAATGTCTTTACAACTACCAAGTATGGGTGGTTCATATGGGCAAGATAGTATAAGGACGGGTGATACTGATTGTAAGAATTCTATCGGTGGTTCAACAAACCTAGAATTCGGAATGACTGGTATTATTGATAACTACGAAAGTCCTTTTGGAGGTGGTAATAATGTCGGAAGTACATCAAGAGATATTGGTGTATATGCTCGTATTGTAATACCGCTAGACGGACCAAAAGAAAGAATTAATTGTAATAGTTTGTATGAATTGGAATTGAGAAAAAAGAGGCTTGAAGTTTTAAAACTACAACAAGAACTTGAGCAGCTTAAGCGTTTAAATGAATCCGGTGGCCAAAATGATTTTGAAAATTAATAGGAGTAACAAATGGCCGACAAAGACCTTGGTGAAGGCATCGAGAACTTTGAACAGGAAGTAGAAAATTTAAAAAATACCAAGATGAAATTCTTAGGTATTACCATGACGCCGACGACAATTGGTATGCTGTTCGCATTAATCAGTTCGATACTCGGTGGTCTATATGGCGCTTTCCAAGTATATGATGATTACATGGGCATGAAAGAGATTGTCCAAAACATCGATGTTGACGTAATAGAGAACAGAAATAAAGAAATAGAAGCATCATTATCTAATGTAAACAAAGAAATTACTATACAGTTGATTGCAATACAAAAGCAACTAGATGATGCGGAGAAGCGTAATAGAGAAAATAAAGTAGATACGAACCAGCAACTCAGTTACCTCGAGGATCAAACCCGAAGAGTAGAAAAGTTGGTACGAGATACAGAAGCAGATATAAGACAAATCATTCAAAATGCAGAAGAGCGGTTTGATAATAAAAGGGACGCATTACAAAATCAGTATGACACTAAAGCTTCAGACTTACGTGAATCTAGTGGTCAGCGTATGACCGACTTAGAAGAGAAAATACAGCGTGAAATGGCAGATCTAGAAACTCAATTAAAATCTAGACTACAGAGAGCGTTAGATAATCCTTTAGCTAACTAAGGAGATTTTGATGATAGGACCTAAAAGAAAATGTGTTAAATGCGGGCATGGATGCCACTGTTACGCTTCTGATTGTCAAGAATGTGTTAACGATGTCTGTACTAAATGCGACTGTAAAGAAGTTCAAGATTCAGACGCTAAAGATTGGAGTGGTTATTTAAGATGAAATGGTTTTTAATACTATGTGGTGTAATAGTTTTTTCACTTTCATTAAGTTACACATCGCATAAAAGTAAATTATATTGGGCAGACGTAGGACCAAACATGGATAAAACTATGAATCCCAATACACACAAACAAGGAGAAGACTAAATGCTAGAGAAATGCCACACTATGGCACAATGTGCACAGATAGCGTATATGGATGGAAAGGAAGCTAAAGCAGAATACAAGAAGCTTGGTTTTACTGGCCATAAATTTATTGAAAATGATGGAGCACAAGTTCATATTATTTCAAACAAAGCAGATATCGTATTATGTTTCCGTGGTACAGAACCTTCTGAGTTCTCTGACATTAAAGCAGACTTAAATGCACTACCCGATAAAGCTGATAACGGGCATGGGTTAGTTCATAATGGGTTTCAAACAGAAGTTGAAAAGATTTGGGAAACTATCATAACAGCATTAGGTAAAATGAAGACTGATGGTAAACATCTCTATATAACCGGACATTCTCTTGGTGGAGCAATGGCCACAATAGCAGCATCTCGTATGGCAACCACGTGTGATGCGTTGTATACGTACGGGTCTCCAAGAGCAGGAACAAGAAAATTTGTCAAATCATTTAATCATATTCCTCATTATCGTCATGTCAATAATAACGATATCGTTCCAAAAGTCCCCTTCGCATTTATGGGATATAGACACACCTGCCCGCCCCGTTATATCAATTACTACGGAAATATTAGAAAAGCTTCCAAATGGCAAAGAGTTAAAGACCAATGGCGTGGAAGATGGCGTGCACTGAAAAAAGGAATGCCTTTTGATGGAGCATACGATCATGGGATGAACCATTACTGCAAGTACACGGAGATAAATAAATGATAGATACGCTAACTGCAATGTTTGGCGATACACTGTGGATTTACACAGCAATTGCCGGATCTATAATTGGTGCAGCATTTCTAGCATGGTTCAGAAATACGCGTATGGCACTATATTTAATGGGAAGGTTTGATGGGTTTTTAGACTATCTTGCTATTCGCTGGGGATGGACTTGGTTACAAGACGACCCTGAAGCATGGCGCAAACGATATCCAAAAGTAACTCATAAAATCGATACAATGGAAAATGAAATTAGTATCTTAAAAGTAAAGATTAAAAATTTAGAAAATGGTACTAAGACTAAGGTGATTCGCCAGAAAGATAATAAGAATGTTAAGTAAACAATGTAAGGCACATCTTGAAGAAGTGGGTGAAACTGGATTGCAACATGCATTATATGCTGTTAAATCTGCAGTCAAGTTACAATTACTTGTACCGACGCTTTTGGTACACGCAGTAGCACCACGATTTTTTAAGCATACTGCTACAGACGTAATGTCTAACATTTTAAAAAGGAGAAAAATATGAACTGGATTAAAAATAGATTAAAAGAAAGAACAACTTGGGACGGTGGCGCATTGGTTGCCCTCGGCCTTATGATTTTATTCATGGCACCATTAGCTAAAATCGCAGCAGGAGTTGCAATTGCATGGGGTGCTTGGACTATTTGGAAATCAGAATAAGTGCCAGATCTCGTAACACTGATTTGGTTTATGATGAACATTAACAACCCAACAGTTATTACGGGTCCGCATTATAGCGATGCACTTTTTAAAGATCTTAATGAGTGTAAAGCGTTCGTGAGTACGATTACAAAATCAGATGTATTTGTAAATAACAAGTTTACTTTTGGTACACCTGATGGAAGTATCTTTAATGGAGGTTGTTTTACAGCTTCCGAGTGGGAAGAAGCCAAGGATCAACTCGGCTTATAGAAACTTTTATAAAGCTCGGTAATTTTATTTAACTCAGGATGATTTCGTATCCACATACCAGTGGCGGGATCAAATTCAGTTTTAAAGAATTTATCGAGCTTTTTATTGCCTGTTTCTATATCAGGATTTATTTCTAAACACATCTGATCAAACTGAGCATCACTTATAAGACTATCACTGGCAAACTCGTAAGCATAAGCATAAACACTCAATTGTATTCTCAACCGAGTTTGTTTCTCTACTTCAGTACCCCATACGGGTTTGTCGTCTTCACTAAAGAATGCTTCTAATGACATTTACAAAAACCATCTATAAATCCCTATCATATCAACAAATATAAAAAACCCGTTTTGAGTAACCATTGCCCAGTCTTTTTCTTTCAAGAAGATATAAGACAACAGGATATGACCTGCGAAGAACAATAGAAACCCAAAACGGGATATCTCAATGTTGAGAGACAGTAAGGTGCCTGCGGAAAGAAATAGACCAGTAGCTAACCACTTCACTCAGCGTAAGCCTCAGAATAGTCAGCATCCATACGGTCTATTGATGTTTCAATATCATTAACCATCATACTTAATTCAAGTAGAATATCATCACGTGTTTTACCAAAAGTATCTGCACGTCGAATTAAACTTGAAACAACTTTTTTCACTGTTGTCGCGTCTTGAATAGAGTCACTTAGTATCATAATATATTTCCTCAGTTGTTGAAAGGTTTCTCAACCTTATACATATATTATAGCTTATTTGCTAGGTAATGTCAACCTTTTTTTTCATTTTTTAGATAAAGTTTTCCCAGCTAGGGTGTTTAATTGTATAATCCATTTGTCGTCTTTTACGAACTAGTTCCCAGTATCCAGGACGATATGGTTTATACTTTGGTTTCCATCCACGAGTTTTATTATCTTTTTTGTTATTACATGTTTGGCATGCAGCAACAATGTTTGTCCAGTTTGTTTTACCACCGTGTGATAATGGAACAACATGATCTAATGTGAGAAATGATTTTGGATAAGCCTCGTTACAATATAAACAAGTATATTGATCTCGTAAAAAAAGGTTAGACTTTGAGAACCTAACCTGAGACTTTTGCTTTACGAAATCTTTCATCATGATAACGGCGGGCACCCGTGTTTCCCAGCTAGGACTTCGGACCATCCAATCATCATACCATTCTAGTACATCTACTTTGTCGTGATATACATATCTAATAGCTTCTTTCCAGTTGATTGTACTCAGTGGTAAATAATTTACGGGTTGTGCATTTGCATTCAGAATGAGTACATCTGACATGTATATCTCCTATAATTTGGCAAGGGTGTAGGGATTTGAACCCCAACTAAGACTTTTGGAGAGTCTCGTGCTACCGTTACACTACACCCCTTTAATGATATTTATCTCATTTCTAAATTATATTGATCTAAACACATGTCCTCGATTGTTTTAGTTAGTTCACAATACTTAGATAATTCATCTACTACACTTGCTGTAGCATCGCCTTCTCTACGAGGTGCAAACTCACGTTCTAATTTTATTCCTGTTACTTTTTCCATTGTATCTAGTACTTCTAATACTGAATAACCTGTATTACTACCAAGGCATTCATATGGCGTATTCGTAGGACCGTTCTCAACTGCTTTTACAATAGCATTAGCAAGATCGTAAATATGTATATAATCACGTATGCAAGTGCCATCACGAGTATCATAGTCAGTGCCAAAGATATTAATCTTGGAAAATTTACCAGCAGAAGCCATAGCAGCCACACGAATAAGGTGACTTGGAGCGCCGAGTTGACGGTTGACCCCGTCAGTACCAGAAACATTAAAAAAGCGAAAAATAGTATGGCCATTGGCCTTCTCCTTAATAATATCTTCAGCGGCAACTTTACTTTTAGCATATGGTGAAGCCATTTCCCAAGCACTAGATGTAGAAGCAAATATAAAGTTATCTGATTTTACTTTATCAAACATATGAGCAGTACCCATAGCATTAACTCTATAATATTCTGTTGGTTCTTTTAAACTTTGTGGAACCACACTACGACCGGCTAGATGTACTACCGCATCGCATTCTACAAATGCATATGGAATTTTTGTAACATCAACGCTCTCAAAACGATCTACGTATTCTGTAATATCGTTGTGTTCGCCATGAATGTTAATATCCCATCCTTCAACATAATGTCCTCTTTCTTTCAAGAGTTTACAGACATGACTACCGATATACCCAGTAGCGCCTGTTACTAAAACTTTTGCCATTGAAATCTCCTGTAATATTAATTTATATTATAACACATTTTTAAGTAGTTGTCAACATTATAAATATAAATGATTGAAACCCTTTAGCATGTTAGATTTTTATGAAATATATTATACTTCTTTTTACCATCTCGGTATTAGCAGCCTGTTCATCTATTGCAGAAGTAAATTACCCAGATAGGCGCGTTCCGCAAACATTAACACATAAAGCATATTACTACATTGGCATGAACGAAACAGATCATCGGGTGTTATTAAAACAACTGATGGGTGTAGATCCCGTGACTACCGAATGGTGTGCTGCATTTGTTAATATGATTTTATTAGAAAATAATTTACCGATGTCTTCTACTGTAAGTGATTATCAGCTTACTGCTCGTAGCTTTTTACGATGGGGAGAAGAAGTAACAGAAAATCCAAAGAAGGGAGACGTACTAGTATTTACTAGAGGTGACTCAGAGTGGAAAGGCCATGTTGGCTTTTACGTGAGTCACAAAGTAGTAAATGGCATGGTAGTCTACAACATCCTTGGAGGTAATCAAGATAACTCTGTTTCAATTAAACAGTATCCACATTTTAAATTATTATCTATTCGTAGATTAGAGTACCAACCCGGAAGTTGATTCGACCCACGCTTTAACTACCATCTCATTTGTTTCTGTTACAAAAACGATTTGAGACAAGTTAATCAATAAATGTTTAGGATGTGTTGTACCAGTCATTGCTACACCATTAGCAAAGCCAATACCTTTATCATTTGTGGTTACAAGCAATGGATTACTTAGTGTAATTCCATTCTTATCCATTGATTTCAATCTACCAACGTACTCAGTACCAAGAGCAGTTAATACTGTTACAACATCTTTTACTTCCATAATTTTAATCCTTGTTAATTAATAAGTCAATTGGTACTCCCCACAGGACTCGAACCTATAACCTAAGCGTTATGAGCGCTCAGCTCTAACCAATTGAGCTAGAGGAGTTTTATTCTTGGTACCCGCGGCCGGACTCGAACCGGCACGCCTTGAGGCGAGACATTTTAAGTGTCTTGTGTCTACCATTCCACCACGCGGGCACTTATTCCATTTTGATACACAATGCTTGTTGGCCGTCTTTAAAATATCCATTTCCTTTACCAACATCTACTGAAAGAGCTTCTCTTGCTAGAAAACAATTCTCCATTGTATCAGCAACAGTTACTTTTTCGACGTATGGTATGGTGTCATAGAAATATATAAAAACTAAAACCCACATTGTTATCTTCCTTTATATTGGCTGGATCGATAGGATTCGAACCTATACTCTGCGCTACCAAAAAGCGATGCATTACCGTTATGCTACGATCCAATTCTGGTGTCCCCTGCAGGATTCGAACCTGCGACCTACGGATTAGAAATCCGTTGTTCTATCCAGCTGAACTAAGGAGACTAAACTTCATTCATGGCCTTTTCAATCACACGATATGGGATCATGCAAAACCATATGTATATTGGCCAGAAAATTAAATTGTATATGATAATATCTATCATCGTTGAAAGTCCAAAACATAACGCTTGCCACCTGAATGGAAACGAATGGTTGAGTGCGAATAAACTTCTACAGTTTCTTGTTGGTTTCGAACAACCTCTTTACATTGTTCTACGTATTCATAACCAATAATTTCACTGGAGTTACGGTCTCTAGAACCTTTGTCTGCACCAATAATACCACCCATTACTGCACCAGCTGCAGCGCCTCCGTCGTCACCTGTAACACCCTTACCAAGTACTCCACCAATAATCATACCTAGTAATGCACCACCTGCAGCATCACCTTCTTTACGAACATTGCCGTATACTGGTTTCTTAATATCAGCACACTTGTAGGTTGTAACTGGTGTGTATCGTGTAATTGTTTTAGTATGATCAAAGATCTTAACGTTCTTAACAACTTCGTTTGCCGATGCTGTTGTAGATGCAGCGATTAGAGCTGCTGTTAGTAATAGATTTTTCATTTGTATCTCTCTATAATTTTCATGCCGGAAAGATCTTCCTCTTTCCATCCCATGTGTTTTGCATAGCCATCAACAATATGATCTATATGTACCATATCACGGTTCCATAATCTACGAGCAATAGCCCAGTCTTTCATATCTTCATAAACCATCTTTTCTAGTTGGCTCATATCTGATTTATCGTTGACGCTTTTCATTAAACCTGTTCTCACTTTACTCTACTAAATCCATTCTATACCATGTCGTATAGAATGTCAACATATTTTTCCACTAAACCGAAACTATTTTTCTTAGCTTCTTTTTCCCACCACCGCTCTCCGTAGATTGGCATGTGTTCTCGTATCTTCTGAGTTAATGACTGAGTCATAAATTGCTTAACATGTATCATCTCATGTGAGATGGTATTATAAATTTCAGTAATATTTCTATCACCTTTGTATACTATAATATAGTATTCGTCTTTGAATTCAACTTCGTAACATAATCCCAATGCACCATTTCGCAAAGGAGTATCAGTAGCTTCGATGGTTATAATATCTGGGTAAACACTTAGTTCATCACAACAGAAGTTTACAAACTTTGAAGCTAGAGTATTTTCTAGACCTAAAATCTCAAGTTTCATTCTCGTCTCTATTTATAGAAAGCTGATCGATTTTATCTTCGATACGATCGAGCTGATACATGAGCACCGTTAACTGTTCACTATATGTTAATTCTTTCTGATCTATACTTGGAAACGGAGATGTGTAATCCACAAATGTTTCATATTCTAATAGTTCTTCTTCGGCTGGTGTCTTCTTAAACATTCCAAACATATTAATTTATTCCCTCTAAGTCACTCTCAAATTGTAATTGAGGTGTAGTTTTAGTCCAAAACTTTAATTCTGCTTGAGCTGATCGGATTTCCTTGGTTAGTTCCCTTACCATTTCATCTGTAAGCCCCATAATATTAGTACGTAACAAACGATCTATATCATTATCGAGAGCTGTAGTATTCTCAAGGATTTGATTACCTACATCTTTCTTCTTACGATTTTTAAATACGATCTTATCGTCAAGTACTGATTGAATAAATTCCATCTTAACATTCAACCAACGTACGGCTTCATTAGCTTCTTCTTTACGCTTTTCAATCCGTTGTTGTAATACACCAAGACGGTAATCGACAAAATCTTTAATAAGCTGACGCTCATCATCGTATTCACGAAGCTTTCCATCCTGATCAATCACTGTTAGATTTTCAGTAAGTGGTTTACTCAACTTAAATTTAGAAATGATTTTAGTATCATTCCAGTTAGCTGATGTGTTTTGCTTTAATTTGATCTCAAAGTTAAAACCATCTTTGTCACATTGATCTTCATATGATACGATATCACCTTCGTCTTCAAGCTTATCAAGGATCTTGACATAGCTTTCACGATCAAATCCGTATGGAACTTCAGTGATCATCATCTGAGTTTTTGTTTTCTTATGGTATTTACCATAAACAATGTGACGACCCTCGACAGAATCATAGTCGACTCTGCCAATAAAGTCTGGGAAGGACACTGGAAGCCTCTTGGTTATATTACCACTCAACAAGTACTCACGAACTGAAGCAGAGAGGTCGTTTACAGCCCTTGGAAGTATGTTTGTAGCAAAACCAGTGGCAATACCCTTAGTTCCGTTAGCTAGTACTAAAGGAATAACAGGAAGATAGAATGAGGGAGGTTCATGTTCTGGATCTTCGTGAGCAGGGGCGAGATCAACATCACTGATATACTTATCAAAGTTATCGTGGAGGCGCGTATAGACATAACGAGCTGCACCTGCATCTTGTACTAAACGAGTACCAAAAGATCCTCGTCCTTCCACTAGGCAGACGTTGTTATTCCATGTCGCGGCCATCAGTTGTCCCGCCCCTGCGGCTGATGCTTCTCCGTGGTTATATCCATAGTCTGAAATAATCCCAGCAACAGCAGAAACTTTCTTAAAGTCTCGTTTGGAGTTGAGAATAGAGCTATAAAGATAAAACCGCTGAACTGGTTTTAAACCATCAATCATATTAGGGATTGCACGGCTCTCAACGGTATACATCGCAAAAGATAACCATTCATTTTTGGCTACATGCGAGATAGGATACTCGTTGGGATCAGTTGTAAATTGGAGAAGACTCATACCTATTCCTTATTAGTTTATAGTACTATACTATCACAGTTTTAAACAAATGTCAACAGTTAATTTCAACTTTATTGAAAATATTTATCAAGCATATCTAAAACATCTTGGTATTTTGCCATCTCAAGGATCTCACCTTCGATAGCTTCAAATACGTCGGCATGCTCGCCGATACCCGCAGAGTTATTTAGATATACTTCAACATTCATTCGATGTTTATCAATGTGTCCTTTAGCATGTGAGCGCATCGCATGAATCATAAAATCTTGATCTAGTGCCATTATAATATCTCCTTATGACATTTCTTATGTGGTATCATACCATCATATATTCTTTACGTAATGCTGAGTCCTTACCAAACATCATTTGGAAAATACTTGCATCGTCGACTGTTACAGTATCGTACACTGGTTGGTTGATAATTTTATCATATTCATCTTGTTCTAATGAACCCAAGCCTTTAATATATCGATGCTTCCAACCTGCTTCTTTTGATTTGAAGTCATTAGCATCTTCATACGTATAGAACCACTTAACATCTTTTCCTTTAGATGAAATCATGATTGGTGTACGAGTAATTTTAACTTTCTTTTCGAGTAATAGCCGTGGCCAAAACTTGTAGAAGAAAGCGATAAGCAAAGGACTAATGTGTCCAATACCATCGTGGTCAGCATCAGTTAATGTTGCAATATGCTCATATGTCATATCTTCAACACTATCAGGATTAGTGATATCTAATCCAAGAACTGATACTAATTCTGATAGTTCTTTATTCTTAAGAACATCAGCTGGTTTCATATCCCATGTGTTCATGATAACACCACGTAATGGGTATGCACCAACCTTATTGGGATCACGTACCTTCAGCAGGAATCCCATAGCTGAGTCACCCTCTACAATTTTAAGAGTGGCATCATCACGGTTAGCTGAGATATGTTTAGCAACTTTAACCTTGCGTAATTTCTTTTGAGCCATCGTAGCAGCACGTTTGTCTGCAGCAATCTTCTTAGCCAATTGAGCTTCGATGATTGGATCAATAATAGATGGTGTGTTCATAATTTTACGAGCAAAGAAATCTGCTTCACGAACACCAGATGCAATAGCATGTTCTTTTACATTACCGGTTGGATTCGTTAAACGTTCTTTCGTCTGTGAATCAAATTTTGGATTTGTAAAGTTCTTAGCAAACATAACAAACGTAAGACCAGATTTAATAGTCGACTTAACAACTTCAATCTTATGTTTACGTTTAATCATTGTAACTAATTCATCTACAATACCATTCACGATAAAGTCGACATACGTACCACCTTGTCGTGTATTCACACCATTAACAAAAGAGTTTGTACGAAAACCATCTTCTGATGTTGAGAAGAAAAATGATAGATCTTCTGTTTTCTCGATGATTGCATCTTCGCCAAATAACTCAGCATACTTTTTAAGATTGTTTACCTTAATACGACGCTTATTAAAAGAGAATGCAATTTCAGGGAAAGCCATTTGAAGACTCATTAGTCGATCTTCGATAAGAGAGATCGTATCAAATTGTCCTAAGCTTTCACACTCAAACATTGAGAAATCAGGAACGAACCAAACTTCAGTACCGTTACCATCTCTTGGAGTAGTTTTCTCATTAATAGTTTCAGCACCATTTTTACATTCAACGGTAAGTAATTTTCCGTTACACCAAGTCTTACCTACGAATTTTGCTGATAAGAAGTTTGTAGCGGCGGAACCAACACCGTTTGTACCAATTGTTACACGCTCATCATCAAAGGATGTACCCGCATTAACACGAGTCCATGCAGCAGTTGCTCTCGCAATCTTGCTATCCGTTGTTTCATCATAAACGAGTTCTTGTGGAATACCACGACCGTTATCAGTGATAGTAACTTTATCTTTATCGACTGAAACATTAATCTTATTCGCATATTTAAAGTTTGTACGAATAGCTTCATCGATAGAGTTATCAAGAATTTCATCAATCATTTTTGATAAAGCAGGAACGTACTCAGCCGTTTTCCACTCACCAACAATGAATCGTTCAATCGGCTCTTTAGCAGATGAACCCATATACATACCAATACGTTCTCTGACGTGTTGGCGTGCTGTTAAAATTTTAAAGTCTTCACTCATATTTTTGGTTCCATAGTTTGTTCATTATGTATACTACCACACTTTTCAGCAAATGTCAACAGTTATTTTTGCGTATAGCGTCTTAATTTGTCAAGATCGCCAGACCAGTCATCACAAGGATCGTCTACTGTATGGTCTTCTTGCATCTTTTACCTCTCGGTTGTTGCTTGATATTTATAAATACTATCATACATCAAACATAATGTCAATAGGAAATATGAAATGATTACAAATTATTTGTCTCCAGTAAGCTTTAAAGTGGCTATAGATCGTATACCAAATGTAGAATTCTTTACTCAGAGGGTAGCAATTCCGAATGTTAGTATGCAAGGTGCGACTCAAGCATCTCCTCTATATAATCTATATAACGTTCCAGATCGTATAGAATTCTCTGAACTTGATCTAAGTTTTATTGTAGACGAGAACATGGAAAATTATAATGAGATCTTTTCGTGGATGAAAGGTCTAGCTAATCCAACAGATCTAACAAAAAGAAATTTAGAAAATACCAAACATGGTCAAGTTTCTGATATATCTGTTATAATAGAGAATAGCAATAGAAATGGTAATATCGAATTTACATTCACAGATTGCTTTCCTTTATCATTATCTCCTGTTCAGTTAGATGTCACTGGAACTGACATTATTTATCCTGAATGCAACGTTATATTTAGATATAATTTGATGGACTTCAAAAAAATTAGTTGACATTTGCTGCAAACTGTGTTATAATTGTAAGGTTAAGCAAATTCAAATAAGGATACATTATGAGCACTGATGACATAAGTGAGGTTTGGGCTGTCGACTGTAAGATAGATGAGACTAACCTTGCTGGCGAATCTAAAAGGATTCCAGAACTACACTCCAAATATTATTCCATGTATTATAAAGAAGCACTTCGTGTGAAGAAGCTGAAGTATGATTACAAAGAACTTGAGCTTGCCAAACGTGAGTACTATGATGGATCTATGGCTGAAGAAGATCTTCGTGATAGAGGGTGGAAACCTTTTCTCAAGAAAGTGATTCGTCAGGATATGGATAAGTTTGTACAAGCTGACAAGGATATTATTGCTATGAGTCTAAAGATGGATTATCATGCCACTCGTGCAAATTTCCTTGAAGATATTATTAAGACTATTCATAGTAGAAACTTTGTAGTGAAGAACATGATCGATATCCTGAAATTCCAACATGGCGAATACTAATAAATAGTAGTATATAATAGATTATGAATAGGTGATAAAATGCCAGACGTATTAAATGTAGAACAAAAGAATGCAGTACACTTGTTAGTAACAGGTGACTCTGGTGTTCGCATGGAATTATCTGAATATTTTTCATTCAAGCCTTCTGGCTATCAATTCTCACCAGCATATAAGAATAGAGTTTGGGATGGTACAATTCGTTTGTATCAACCGATGCGTCCTGTTCTATATGTTGGCTTATTCCCAAGACTTAGAAAATTCTGTGAAGAACGTGGTTATGAGTTGAATGCTCCTGATCATTTAATGAATGGTGAAAAAGTTCCAGATGATTATGGATATGAGATTGCAAAAGAGGTCGGATGTAAATTCGAACCACGCGATTATCAAAATCAATATATCGTAGATGCTGTTCGCGATAGTCGTTCTTTATCATTATCACCTACATCTTCTGGTAAATCATTAATCATCTATTTACTTACTCAACATTACTTACGAGCATATGAACATCGTACTTTAATCATTGTTCCTACAATTGGTTTGGTACATCAGATGGCTGGTGATTTTGAAGACTATGGTTGTGATCCATCTATGATTTATAAAATTCAAGGTGGAGTCGACAAGAATACAAATGCTCCTATTGTTATTAGTACATGGCAATCTCTCGTTAAATTACAGAAGGATTGGTTTGGTCAGTTTGGTGTGGTGCTTGGAGATGAAGCTCATAACTTCCAAGCTAAATCACTTCAAAAGATTATGGAAGGTTTAGATCAATGTTACTACAGACATGGATTTACCGGTACATTAAAATCAGAAGAAAGTAAAACTCATCGTCTAGTATTAGAAGGATGTTTTGGATCTGTTCGTAAACACGTTACTACCAAAGATCTTATGGATGCTGGTACTGTTGCAGATTTTAATGTAAAAGCAATCGTATTATCTCACGAACAAGAACAACGTAAAAGTTTCCTCAAAGCATTTAAACAAATCAAAGAAGGAAGTAAGCGTTATCCTGCTGAAAGAGAATTCCTTGTAAACAATCACAAAAGAAACATATTCATAAGAAATCTATTATGGTCTCTAGAAGGACAGAATAATTTGGTCTTATTTGATTTGGTTGAGAAACATGGTAAGATCCTTGAGCCAATGCTTCGTAAAGATGATCGTCAGTTGCACTTTATATATGGCGCCACCAAAGGTGACGAGCGCGAGCGCATCAGACATCTAATTGAAAATGATCCTATCAAACAACATGACATCCTTGCATCATATGGTGTATTCTCGACTGGTGTGAACCTTAAGAAACTTGATAATGTGATCTTTGCATCTGGATCTAAATCTGAGATTAAAGTATTGCAATCAATTGGTCGTACCCTTAGAAAGGGTAACGACGCCGATAAGGCGACACTTTATGATATTACAGATGATTTGTCTTCTGGATCCTTCACGAACTACACTCTACAGCATTTCCGTAAACGGATAGAAATATATGGACGGGAACAATTTGCCTTTAGAGTTTATACAGTATCTATATAGAAACCTTAGTATTGTTTAAAGGGCATAACCCTATTATACCAGGCCTGGAAAGAATGTCAACCTTTTTTTTCACAAATACTAAAAATAATTTATTTTCATAAAAGGGTTGACATTACCCTATACTTATGATATATTGGTATCAAATCAAATACAACTAGGAGAAATTAATGGCTAAGCGTAAGACACGTAACTACGTAAACAACGCCGATCTCTTCGAAGCTTTAGTTAACTACAAGACGATGGTTAGAGAAGCGGAGGATGCAGGCGAAGAAAAACCAAGAGTTCCAGATTACATAGGGCATTGTATATTTCAGATCGCTACTAGGTTGGCTACAAAGCCAAACTTCAGTGGATATTCTTATAAAGAAGATATGATCTCAGATGGTATTGAAAACTGTCTACTATATATTAATAACTTTAATCCAGAAAAATCACAGAATCCATTTGCATACTTTACTCAAATTATCTGGTATGCATTTTTACGTCGTATTCAAAAAGAAAAGAAACAAATGTATATTCGATTTAAATCATCTCAAGCAATGGTTGCTGCAGGTGAAACGTATACAGGCGAAGATATATCCTTGAACCTTACGACAGGTCAAGATTACATGAGCGACTTCATTAATGATTATGAAGATAAACTTGCTCGAGACAAGGCTAAAAAGAAATCTTAGTTATGAACTTAAAAAAATGGTGGCGTATCTGGGCTAAAAGCCTAGGTGAAAAAGTTGGTGAAACGGACGAGCAAGCTGATGTAGTTGCAGTTATCAGAACATTCTGGTGGATGGTACACATTGCAACTTGCTTCGCGATTATTATACACAATACAGTAAAATTAGGATGGTGGGGATGAAAATTGCAGTAATTACTGATATGCACATCGGAGTACGTGGTGACTCAAAGGTGTTTGCAGATCATCAAGAAAAGTTCTTTAAGGAAGTATTCTTTAAGTATATTGACGATAACGATATTAAAGTAATTTTTGATCTCGGTGACACATTCGATCGTCGCAAGTTTATTAACTATGTAACATTGAAGCGTGGCAAAGAATATTTCTTTGATCAAATTGCTTCCCGTGGTATTGAGTATCATGCTCTTGTTGGAAATCACTGTACATATTATACGAATACGAATGAAGTAAACTCTATGAATTTGCTTCTACGTGAGTATGATAACTTTAATATTTACGAAAGTGAGCCAAAAGAGTTGACATTTGGTTCATGTCGTGTTATGATGTTACCGTGGATATCGAAAGATAACGCCCAAATCTGTCTTGATGCTATTAAGAAATCAACAGCACATGTACTTGCAGGTCATTTAGAGCTTCAAGGATTTGAAATGATGAAAGGTCAACTTTGTACACACGGTACAGATAAAGATCTATTCACGCATTTTGAGCAGGTATGGTCAGGTCACTTCCATCATCCATCTGAGTATAGTAATATAAGGTACCTTGGTGCTCCGTATGAAATGACTTGGACTGATTATGATGGTGTTCGTGGTTTCCATGTATTCGATACAGAAACACGTGAGCTTGAAAGAGTTCGCAACCCGTTTAGAGTATTCTATAAAATTGAATATGACGATGCTGATATGACTATTGAAGATATTGCTCGTCTAGATACGAGTCAACTTGAAGATACATATATTAAAGTGATTGTAAAAAATCGTTCTAATCCGTATCTATATGACTTGTTTATTAATAAGCTAACTGATTCAGGTGCAGCTGACGTTAAATCAATTGAAGATGCATTGAATATTGAAGGTGAAGGTGTTGATGCTATTCTTGATGAAGCTCAAGATACTAAAGACATTCTTTATGGTTATATCGAATCAATGGAAACTAAAGTAAACAAATCCAACATAAGGACGGTTGTTGATGAACTATATAATGAGGCATCTGCTATAGCATGAAAATATTATTTAAACAGCTTAAATATAAAAACATATTATCAACAGGGAATAGCTTTACAGTTATTCCTTTAAATGATAAACCAAGCACACTTATTAGTGGCTCCAATGGTGCAGGTAAATCAACATTACTTGACGCCATCACATTTGCTTTATATGGCAAGCCGTTTCGTAAGATTAATAAAGGACAATTGATTAACTCTATCAATCAAAAAGATTTGGTTGTTGAAGTTACATTCCAAATTGGTCCAAACAACTATCAAATTCGTCGTGGTATTAAACCAAACTTTCTTGAGATATGGAAGAATGGTACACTTGTAAATCAAGATGCTGCTAGCCGCGACTATCAAACATATCTCGAAAAGAACATTTTAAACTTAAACTATAAATCCTTTAATCAGATTGTGGTGTTAGGTAGTGCTACATACGTTCCATTTATGGAGTTACCAGCACATGCTAGACGCGAAATAATTGAAGACCTATTAGATATTCAAGTATTTAGTACTATGAATAATCTTCTAAAAGAAAAGGTTTCAAATAATAAAGTTGATATTAATGATAATAATTATCAAAAAGATTTGATAGAATCGAAACTCGACTCTGCTAAAGACCACAACGCATCTATTCGTAAGATAAGAGAGGATGAAGTTGAAAAAGTCAAGGAGAAAATGAGTGAACATATTGCAAAGGTTGAAAGCGAAAACGAGAAGATCGACAAACTCCAAACCCAAATCGAAGATCTTGTTAAGACAATCCAGGATAAAGAAAGCGTTAAGAAGAAAAATCAAAAGGCAATCACGTTAATACAGCAAATGCAAATGCATATGAACTCTTATATGAAAGAGTTGGCATTCTATCATGATAACGACAACTGTCCTACATGTAAGCAGGGTATTGATCATGGATTTAAAGAGAATGTTGTAAGTGATAAAGGTAAAAAAGTAGCAGAGCTTGAAGCTGGTATTGAAGAATGCCAGTCAAAAGCTGAAGAGTACACTACACGATTAAATGAGATCTCTGATACTGAAACTGAAATCTCGTCAGTTAATCTTCAAATTGGTGATCATCGTGCTACAATTAAAGTTTCAAAGAATGCTCTAATATCTTATAAGAAAGAATTAGATAGGGCAGAAGAGCAAGTTGAAGCAGTTGATATGAGTAAGCTTAATGAACTAAGCGATAGTCTTACTGTAATCAATGAAGAACAAACTGATTTGTTTAGCCATAAAGAAGTGCTGAGTGTTGTATCTCAGATGCTTAAAGATGGTGGTATCAAATCAAAAATCATTCGTCAGTATGTTCCCATTATGAACAAATTGATTAATAAGTACCTATCAGCATTCGATCTGTTTGTTGATTTTCAAATTGACGAGAACTTCAATGAAGTAATTAAATCTCGTTTCCGTGATACATTCTCATATGCTTCTTTCTCTGAAGGTGAAAAACTTCGTATCACATTAAGTATCATGCTAGCGTGGCGTACTGTAGCTAAAATGCGCAATTCAGTATCTACTAATCTGCTGGTACTTGACGAAACACTTGACGGTGCAATGGACGGTTCAGGTGTTGAAAACTTAATTGAAACTCTACACTCTGTAAATACAGACGATAACATCTTTGTTATCTCACACCGTGGTGATCAGTTTGGTGACAAGTTTGAGTCACATCTGAAATTTACTAAGGTAAAGAATTACAGTGAACTTGCAGCTTAGGAGAATAAATGCAACATTCAATAGAAGATCTAATAAAAAGAATAAACGCAATGAAAGAAAAAGCAATAATGTTACACCGTGTACGTAACGAGTTTGCTGAAATATCTTATAAGGAATACGACAAAGCAGCATGTCAGAACCTTTTAGATGATATACAGACACTGGCAGCTGGCATAGCTAACGACAAGCAAGGTACTGATATTATCACTGAAATGGATTCTTGGAAAGAAAAAGGTTGACATTCAACTCGTCCTGTGTTATTATACTACTATATTATGAAAAAGGGTAAACATGTCTAAATTCTATACCAACGTCAGTCGCTATGGCAACAACATCTTGTGGCGCGGCTATGACGAAAATGGCAAACAGTTTATGAAGAAAGTTAAGTTTCAGCCTACACTGTACATCGGTGTTCAGGAAGAAACTGGCTTCAAAGCATTAACCAATGGCCGTAACATGAAGCCCAGCCTTCAGGACAGCATGTCGAAAGCCAAAGACTGGATTGAAGAGAAGAAAGATGTGCACGGCATGCAAATTGCTGGCTCTACAAATTACATAGCTCAGTTCATTCAGAAAGAATATCCAAACGACATCAAGTTTGATACATCAAAGATTAATATCGTATCATTTGATATTGAGGTTGATATTAGTAATGGCTATCCTAATATGACTACAGCAGAGCAAGAAATCACATCGATAGCATACAAATCTTCTAAGTCTAATACATACCATCTACTTGGTCGTAAAGACTTTAACAAGTATGATACGTTGCTTGATATCGATCCTGATGATATTCACTTCCTTAAATTTGAATCCGAAGCAGAACTTCTTCGTAGATTTAAACATATTTGGCAGATGGATTATCCTGATATCGTTACTGGCTGGAACGTCGAGTACTTTGATATTCAGTATCTACTTACACGTATGAAGAATATATTTGGCGAAGAGTGGGTCAAAGATCTATCTCCTTGGCGTAATATTAATCAAACAGGCCGAGAATTCTATGGTAAGATGCAACATACATATAAAATTGATGGTATATCTATCGTCGATTATATGGATTGCTTTAAGAAGTTTGGCTATAAGTATGGCCCACAAGAAAGCTACAAGCTCGATCATATTGCTCACGTAATTCTTGGTGAGAAGAAACTTGATTACTCTGAGTATGGCGATCTTACAACATTGTATGAGAAAAATCCACAACTATATCTAGACTATAACTTAAAAGATACGTGGCTAATTCAACGCTTTGAAGATGAAACTGGTCTACTTGCTCTGGTTATGACTGTTGCTTATGGCGGCGGTGTTAACTACCATGATGCATTTGGTACAGTTGGTATCTGGGAAACTACACTCTATCGCCGATTGCTTGGTGAAGGTCGAGTCCCTCCTGTTAAAGGTGGTCCTGGCCAACGAGCTGGTGAGCTTGTAGGTGGTTATGTTAAAGATCCTAAAGTTGGCATGCATCCTTGGGTTGTATCCTTCGATCTAAACTCTCTATATCCACACTTAATGTTGCAATACAACATGTCACCAGAAACTTATCTAGAAGATGAACGTGATTACGTATCTCAAGATATGGTACTTAACGGCGAATATACAAATAACGATAAGTCTGTATCAGTAGCTGCTAACGGTGCAAAGTTTACAAACGAGTTTAAAGGTGTTATTCCATCAATCATTGATGAATACTACGGTAATCGTTCTGTAATTAAGAAAAAGATGCTTGGTGTCGAACAACAGCTTGAGAATGCAACTGATCCAAGAGAGAAAGATCGTCTAAAGCGAGAAGTAACTCAGCTTCATAACTCTCAAATGGCTATTAAAATTAGTATGAACTCGCTCTACGGTGCAATGGCAAACATCTACTTCTTGTACTATATTAACGACATGGCTGAAGCAATTACAACATCAGGTCAATTGTCTATTCGATATGCACAAAACTCTGTAAACACATATCTTAATAAGATACTCAAAA
>OBMK010001183.1_pt1 | contig 22813 bp, 47 predicted proteins | sample 1539081 | NCBI WGS metagenome assembly OBMK01 (sample SAMEA3355528, study PRJEB22509) | marine metagenome | biome: marine; feature: river plume; material: water | place: USA | collected 2010-08-07 | depth 0.5 m | reverse complement strand
AGATCCTGTTTGTGTGATGTCAATGGTTGAACTTGAACCTGCTTGGTCAATGTAGACCCCTGCAGCATAAGCATTACCAGTATAAAAGATACCCAATAACAAAGCAATTATCGCCTTGTTCATGTGCCTTCTCCTTTTTGTGTTTTATATTGCCAAAGTTTCTTGCGTTCTCCCTCTCTCACCATTTCTAAAACGCTCTGTTCTATGGCAGTTCTTACAGCATAATTTACTGGTTCATTTTCTGTAGTTCCTATTTCTACTTCTAGTGACTTTGTTCCCATATCTACAAAACGAAATAATGTAGTATGATCTCCTGTACTTACAATGGTCTTACTCGTGCTTACGTTCAGTAATATCTCACCTGTTTGTGTACTTACCAAACGCATATTCACAGTTACAATATCTTGCTTATACTGTGTTGATGGACCAATGCCTAAGTATCTTGCAGCTGCACCACCTGTAAGTGTATTCGAGTCGTATCCAGTTATAGAACCTTCAATTAAAACTCCAGCAAATAACATTGGTGGAAGTGTTCTTTTATCATCCACACTTGATCTTGCTTGTCGTATAATCTGACGTTCTTTTGTCAAACTATCTAACGATACACGTTCTAACACCGTAAACCATTTGCCATTACCTATCTCGGATAATGACTTTATCACCCAACTCTCAGCACCTTGCGTCACCGCATAACTGATATTGGAAAAGTTATCAGACGGTTTTCTTTGACCAGTCTGATCTTTGAAACTGTACACCGCAACAGCGACCTTCCCACCTGCTGGTTCAGGGAGGTCGTGGAACCCTTCCAAATCAGTCTTTACCGATTGGGGAGGTTCATATTTCTGAGGGGGTGTTGATGCGCACCCAACCAAAAGAAGTGATATCACAATAGCAAGTATTTTCATCAGAACGCAAACTCTCCGACTGGAGTAGTCGATTCCATAATAACGTCACCATTACTATTTGTGACATTTACATATATGGTATCGTTTAATCTTCTCCAAGATACCTTATCTCCAAATGGAGTGCTACTTTCAACCCATTCTGTATCGTCTCCTGATGCAGCTTCACCAAATAATGAGTCGGATATTTGTTTTGACAGTTGTGCGTATATTCTACTCTCTAAGTTATTTTGAAACTTGTATATATTAGTAGACTTTTTTGCTCTTTCTTCTTCTTTTTGTTTCGATACAGCAGCATCCTTTATTTCATCTTTACGTTGTTTTTCAAGTTGATGTATCGTGAGTACATGTGTGCTATATCCTTGCCCAGTGAAGGCAGGACTATGAAATTTATGCGATATATCGCCAGCATTACTTACGAGACTTTTTGCCAGTAGACTTCCCACTAGCATTGTTCTTATTAGTATCTTCTGGTTTATCATGATTCACCTTTGTCTGATCAAATTGTTTACTCATTGATGTAAATTCGTCACACACTTCTTGTGCCTTCTTTTTATCTACGGCACCTTCTCTTCCTAACTGTTCAAGCACCATGCTCAACTTAGTGTTCAGTCTAATCATATCATTATCCAACATACGAATACGATCTACCAAAGCAATTAAAGTTTTCTGTGCTGAACTTAATACTGGTTTAATTTCTTTTGTAACCCATGTCCAAATATAATAAACGAAATATCCTAATCCCATTGCTGCAATAATTGGGAATCCATATTGGTTGATGGCACTTACCAAATCATTTGACATTGGCATCCCCTACATGCTCTACATGTTTCAACCATCCGTTTTCGTCTACTACATAACGATCTCCTGGTTTATATAAAGGTTGTTGCTTTTCAGTTCCATCCTCATTCAACCATGATTCGTTTTTCCAATCACCATCAATTCTAAAGTTTTTTCCTGCTTGTAATATATTGTATCCTGTCCAGATCATTAGTCTCTCCTCGCGTCTTCTTTACCTTCGTTTGCAGCAAGTCTGTCCACATTTGGACGAACACCTAATACATGCGATAGCAAAGCATCGATCTTTACAAGATCATTATTCATTGTTTGTACACGATTATCTAATGCTTGAATGATACCCTTTAAACCATTCACACCGCCAGTCACACCTGCCAATATAAATTTTACTGTGAGAAAAACAAAATACCCTGCAGCAATTGCGCCTGCAATCGGAAACCCCACCTCACCCACTAATTTCAAAAAGTCCATAACGACTCCTTCTTGGGTCAAGTCAAAATAATATATTAGTTGATTAACAACTCTCTCTCTTCACTCATGGCTATTTATAAAAAAAGGGGACATCAGTCCCCTTTGAAAAGAAATATAATACTTTTAATTAGAACTTAATTGATAAGTTCGTACCAAGTATCATTGATTCCTTTTTCCAATCACCTTCTGAACCTTGTGTTTGATACTCAACAAATGGAGTCAAAACAACTGATGATGATTCGTTAGATGACAATGACCAGTTATAACCAGCTTGCCATTTTACGTTGTCGATATCACCATCATTCTCTTTATCACCACCAAGTTCCCATCGAGGTTCTAATTTTACCCATGTATTCCCAGACTTTAGACCAATAATTGCTCGGTATCTCCAGAAGTCATCGGTTTTTGCACCTTCAAAATAACGATACTCCATTCTATGCTTTAGAGACCATGTATCGTTTGCAAAAAGTTTTTGTGTCAACTTAGGACGAATTTCAGTTGAAGTTCCGTCTTCTGCGTATCGAAGCGAGGCAATAAGACCATTAGATAATACCTTGCTGACTTCCATATGATCGTAGTCGTCATCAAGAACTGTTCTGATTTCTAATGACCAATCGTTGCTTTGTAATTGAAAGTTATGCTGAGAAGTATTCCAATTTAGATCTTCTTCAGCGATGGCAAGACTTGCGCCAAACATGAGTGCAGCAAGAGATGCAAATAATTTCATTTTGTTTCCTTTTTAGAATTGTAATGTGTCTCAGTCTGAGACAGGGTTATTTAGTGAGGAAAAAATGAAAACGTAGTAAAAAAGCAACTTTTTTTTCAAAAGCGTCTCTTTTACGCAACAACTGACCCGATTGATCTAAAAATATACGAATATAGGAATCCGAATGCGGTCAATCCAAACATGACTAATAATGCAAGGTATGCGATGCCACCTAAACCATATAAAAACAATTCTATAAAATTGAATCTATTCTTCGTTTTCATCTCTGTAACTCCAATCATCAGTGTGTCCAACAGACCACTTTGGATTCTTTTCTACACAATAGTTTTGCGTACAAACTTTGAAGTCAGGTGTTTTTACTTTAGATGCGATTAGACTTTGATCACTCCACACTACACGATTGTTTGGTTGTGCAGCAAACTGACCATTATGAAGTCTAATGATATTGAATGATTTATGTTCAGGATCGTGCTCAGAGAAGTTTTGATTTAATGCAGTTTTATCTCTATGACATGTATCAATGGTGAACTCGTATTCACCTCTATGCATTTTCTTATCTTTACCAAAGAACGAACACTCACCCAATATTGGTTTTTGTACTACTGTAATGTCGTAATCAAAACAATCCCATATCTGTAAATGATCTAATGGGAGTTGATTACTTTTATCATAGTCTCTTGTCCATACAAAGGCACTGAGTGGTAGTTTGTCGTACAGTGCACCATACTCTAATAACATCGTTTCAAAGTATAGTGCTTTACTTTCCACACTCTTTACGGATATCCACATTCCTTCAGTGAGTTCTCCGAAACCTTTTTGGTGATCATACAGATATTCTTTTTTTACAAATACTTCTATTGGTGGTAAATTATGAACGAGGAATGCCATAACGATCCTCATATAACTGAATTGTTTCTTGTAGTGTTGATACCCAGTTGTCACGCTTCTCTACAAAGACGGAGGCATCGCTCTCGCCATCCACAGTCATAGCAATGACTATTTTATCAATGGCGATACCAGTACGCTCCTCGAACATGACAGCGTATGCAGCACCCTGTTGGAAGTATCCACTGATCCATTCTTTCTTTTTAACTTTGCGAGAGGTCTTGAAGTCGATAATAGATAATCGACCATCCCATTCAGCAATCAAATCAACTCGTCCTGCGACACCCAAGTATGTGCTATACATAGGCACCTCTTGCGCATAAACAAGTCCAATGCTTTTGTCAAGTTCTTTTTGTAGTGGTATGAATGACTCTATCTCGTGCGGAAGGAACTTATCCTTATTCAACTCGTTGTTGATATAATCCTCGCACATTTGATGGACGTTTGTTCCACGACGTGCTGCCTGAGTAGAGATCTTATTTGCTTCTTTCTCTCCGACTCTTGCTCGCCATGCTTTAATTCCGTCTATTGATAGTACACTGAGGACGGAGGTTATTGAGGGGAGTTTGCCTTCTGGTGTAACATAGTGGCGTTTCCCCCCAATACTCTCTGTGGATAGTTCGTTTAATTGTATATGTTTGTGTTCAAAGACTCGCATGCTAATATATATTCCCTTACTAAACCTGATCTCACGATGTCATCAGTCTTAAAATTAATAATGTCAAAACTTCTCATATTATTTAGAACGTTTAAAAACTGACTTAATCCTGATTCTTGTTTGAATCGTTCAGAGGTCAGATCATCCTGTTTCCCATCACCGCAAATCATTATTCTACTATTCTCGCCAACACGAGTGATAACAGAATGCAATTCTTGGAAGGATAGATTCTGCGCTTCATCAATAATTACAATAGCATTGTCCCATGTTTGACCACGAACAAAAGATGTTGTTGTGAAATTAACTACACCTCTGCCTTTTAAAACTTCGTAGGCATCCCCACGATTAAACATATTCTGAAAGAGGTCTTTGTATGGTGTCTCATACACTTTCATTTTTTCGGTTGCATTCCCCGGAAGAAACCCCATGTCACGTGTAGGAACAACACTGCGAACTAATATTAGTTGCTTTTTATTATCTACACGATCGATAATATCTTTTACTGCTAGATAACTGGATAAAAATGTTTTGCCTGTGCCAGCGCAACCATGTAATACTAGATTTTGTCCGTCATCATATGAATCAAATACTGATTGTTGTGTCGGTGTTAGTGCTTCAATGGTTTCTAAATTTAATCCCGACTGTTTTAATTTACGTTGTTTCCTTTCTTTTTTTCTCTGGTGTTTTTCGACAAATTCTTCAAAGTCTGCTACTGCGTTTCCAGAAAAGGAATGCATATGGTGTTACCTCTTGGTTGGTTAAAGATCCATATTATATTTCCCCGATTTACCATAACCATGTTTTTTTGCTAGACCAGCAACTTTCGCTTTGGTCGAGGATCGACCACCTATTTTTTCTGCGTGTGCAGAATTCGGATGTGCCTCAGCAATCCTTGACATATTCTCTTTCCATCCAGAATCGTTTTTGATTCCGTTGAAACCTGAGATAAGTCTAGGCGCACTGAGGATAATTGACTCTACGTGTGGATTATTTTTGAGATACTCTGGTTTCTCTGAGATCTTCATCATCTTGGTGAACTGTTCACCTGTATTGTTATCTACAAAATCATATAATGGCAAGTTCTTTCTCCAGTCCTTGAGTAAACCAGTTAGGAATGTCTCGCATTTTCCAACTAGAAAAACTCTTCTTTTCTTTTATATAGTAATTCTTGTATGCCGTAATTACATCTGGATGCTTACAGTACTCAGGCATACACTGAGGAAGTTCTGTCATGTCACCCACCTTTAGATTTTGCGGAGTGCACATCAATGCATTACGCAACTTTCGATCGGTCTCATGTATCCTTCCATATCTATATGTATATTCATCGCAAAGCGCATTAAATAGTTGATACAACCATTGATAGTTTCCTGTGGTCTTTCTCAACCAGATAGAATCAGGATGATTGATATGTGATGCTTTGTACAATGTGTTCTCACGATTGTCAGCAAGTTTCCAACGTTTGATACGTCTGCCTGCTTTAGTCTTGTCGTACCACTCCTCACCATCTAATATACGATGTGTGCTAGACAAAAGCTGTGCGTATTCAATCACCATTTTTACAGCATGCTTATCGATATGCTCACGCGCACATTGTTTTGGATCTTCATTCAGATAAAATATATTCACTTTGATTCCTTCATCTCATTAAATTTGCGAGCGATCTCAACATGCCTGTTCCACTCAGCACTCACATCACTTGAAATAGACTGCAAGAACGACGTTGGTATGATACCAAGTCCTGCTAGCAATGTCCCAATTAATAATCCATAAACAAACTTAGACATGTTCTATTGTATTCCTCATCAAGATATTGCTTATTATTATCGACATATTGCCCCAGTGTTTCAAGTGGTTCATTTTTGTCTTCTAGTATTGAAAGACTCTTGTAATACTGCACATATGAAAATTGTTCAAATGATAACATCCATTATACCTCTCTATTCTATTGAAGTCAACATATTTTGTAGAGAATACTCTTGCATTTCCCTTGTTGTCTCCCATAAGTATTCAGACATGATGTCCCTACCCTCATCACTCCAATCTTCCTCTTCTTCATTCCAATGCTCAGCAAGTTCTGGTATCTCATTTAGTTTATCTTTGATTTCATCCCAATCAAACATTTCTTGATCAACTACTTGACCACCTTTATAAAGTGCGACTCCAGCAAAGTTTGGACATTCATCTTCGTATTCTACAGTGACATAGGATTCAGAGTCAACTTCGTTGATTTCTTTTGCAATCATTTCTACGACACCATCTGGCATAGACCATGCTGAGACAAGATTTATGTAATCTCCTCCGATATCTTCTACTGTAACCCATTTAGCACCCATGTTGTTGATGTTGCCATCATAAGATCCCATGTCATTTGAATCAAATAACTCTTCAGCATTATGAGAGTAAACATCTTTATCATTTAGTGTGCTTATTCTACTGACTATTTCTTCAAACCTTTTCTTTCCTTCTTCAGTAGTATGCAACTGCACAATTGTATTTACATGATTCGCCATTTCACTTCCTTATCTATAATAAATGTGTTGACCAATAGTTCCTATGAATTCTAATGATGATGCCCAGTATGGTTTTACATACCACGCATGATAGTGTGTTGCACCTTCGGTGATGTCTAGAGGATCTCCGCTATTTAGAACATACATAGCAGTTATCTTTGCCCTTTCCCAAGACTTGCGATCTGTTGGATAGTCTGATCTTCCGTCACAGTACCAACTAAACTGACACTTGTTTTTTATTGGTAGACCATTCTTGCCCATCTTTGCTTGTTTAACAACACCGCAGATAGTATTAGGATACTTGTTGCTTTTCACTCTATTGAGCACGACATAAGAAACTGCCAGTTGATCAGCATAGTTAGACCCACGTGTTTCATAGTAGATGTTTTGTGCTAGACAGTATGCTTGTGGATTGCTCTCAAAAGTAAAATTTACATTAGCATTTGCGATACTGATAGCATAGAAGAAATACTTCATACAAATAAAAATGAAAGCAATTATCATAATTACACTATATTTGTTTTTCATCTTCGCATCCTTGCTAGATCTTTGGCATGTTGTGCATCAAATACTGGCACACTGTTAGACTTGTGCATAGTGGCAATCCCTCGCATAGACGTACCAGTGTATATATTACTATCGGTTTTTGTACCAACACCGACGCCAGCACTGTGACTAGGATAGTGTGGTGTTTGTCTACGATAGGGATGCTTGATCTCCAAGACACCTGTAGGTCGCTCTAGTTTGCGTGGAGTGTACGATCCATCAGCATTTAGTTTGACATTGTACTTCTTTGCAAACTGTTTACTCTTTTTCAATAGTTGTTTCCTCTCCATCATCTTTTGATGACGCTCTTGACGCAATTTAGATTTAGAGATCATAAAGTGACTTCCTTGAAAGATCTTTTTCTTTTATTGAATGGCAATGGTTTAGAGAACATGACCTTCTCATTACTGTTTGCTTTGATATATCCAAATGCCTTAGTCCCTTCCACGATGTATATGTGATTAGGGATATTCACTTCGGTCACTTCAGACCAATTAGTTGTTTCTTGTAAATACTTCATGATATTTTTGACCTTTCTTTTAGAATAATCTCAGCAAGTCTTCTGATATCATCTTCATCAGTCAACTGAGGATACATTGATCGAACCTCTTCCATTATAATCTCAATAACAGTTGTATTACTCATAACGCATTACTCCTCTTCGCTTCATACTCATTATTGGGGACACTGATTCGTTCATAGTCACGAACTGTTCTCCAACCTTCTTTAGTCAATCGAAAGGTTCCTGGTTTGACATAGTAAGTCGTATCATCATCAAACCGAATATACATCAAGTCAATGTAATTTAACATCATTATACAATCTCCTTGTAGATTTTAGGATTAGCAAGATAGTGATCAAACAGAGCGAAAGCACTATGGCACGTTTGATTACCATTATCACCTTGTAAGAAAATATAAACATCAGGTTCTGCACCATAACCAATCTCACGTCGGACAATGTTACATCCGTTCAGAGTTTTAGCAGTTAGAATTTTATCCATGAATTCTTTTTTGTTATACATTATATAATCTCCTTATTGAAAACAAGATGGGATTTCGTTAGAAGGGTCATAACTTTTTTCAAATTCATGAGTTAGACTATTAAGAATATTACGACCGAAATCAGTGAATAAAATACCTTGATTCCAAACATAGTCCTCAACATCAAAATGCTCTTGAAAATCGTTGAACTCAACAATACTGGTGATAGCATCATCATAACTATCGAAACGATCTAGATACTTTTTGAACTCGTAGATCGCCTCATTGTTTTCTATTTCTTCAAGTTTCTGATTGCGATCAAGATCAAGACAAAGTTGATCCCATAGCATTTGTTTAACATTAAGTGATTGTGTTGTATAAAATTTATCATCCTGACTAGGACGGAAACCATAAACATCTTTATGGAAGTCAGAATAAAGGTTTTCATCAAAGGAAAAGCTGTAAGTAGTAGTAGTCATAATGTAGTCCTCTCTCATTTATCAAATCAATAGAGACATTATACATCAGACAGACAGACAAAGCAAGAACTAAATTGCTTGTAAAAACAACAACTTAGAAATTATTTTGGAATATGTAATAAAATCAACAACTTATAACTTGTTGATTCTACAGGGTTTCTCAAAAAAGTTTAGAGAATCCGTATAAGATGAGGGAAAACACAGAAATATGGAGCAATCCCATGATAATTAGTGTAAGAACTGATGGAATTATGCTGCCTGATTCTGATTTAATATTTGGTGTAATCATGATCCAATGTACTCGTGTGCATAACAAAGTCTATCTTTATGTTTCGTTTTCAAAGCATTACTATACTTTGTATCTGATCTGTTTGTCATATAGTCCTTCCGATCTGAGAGGTTATGTGATGTTCCTCTCCATTTCAAAGATGACTGACGATATTCGCCAAGTCTTGGATGGGCAGTCTTAGAAAAATATCTCTTACCCTCACTCATCATAATCTCACCAATGCAATCGGACAATCGAACACCGATGCCCATTCCTTGGAAGTCTGGTAGAATGACAGTACGATGACCGCGCCATGCATTCTTTAGAGTACCAGAAGGCAAAGCAATCACTGCACCAAATCCCACAGGGACGTCGTTCCAGACTGCGAGGAAACACCGTGAACCTTTATTGATGTCTCCGCTGAGATAGTGATGGTTGCGGAAGAGCTCCCACGCTTTGACGTTGCAAGGTATGACTTCCACAGAAATTTCGGGTCGTTGAAGTGACCCCCTTGTAGTCACTGAACCAGTTGCGGTATCAAATACCCAATCTGGTTGCAACCACTCAACGATGTCGTAATGACATGTTGCAAAAGTAATGTTCTTCAAACCTTTTTGATCAATGTATCTACGTGTTGCCAGTGAGCAACTCTTTGCGACATTACGATCAACGACAGAAGTAAATTCATCAATGACCGCATTGTCTTGTAAACGTCTTGCTAGATTAGCACGAAACTGTTCACCATTAGAGAGTAAATGGAATGGACGCATCCAAGCAGGGATTGTATTGAATCCGACAGCACATAATCTTTCTTGTGCGTCTTCGGTATCTTTGAAGTGAGAGCAGACTGCCTTATCACCTTCCCATTGTATCTGTTCCTCATTACCAAACTCTTTCAGCATGGTAGACTTACCAGAACCAGATGGGCCAACAATAAGTCCGATAGACCATTCCTCGCCAATAACTGAGGTTCTGTCAATCGCAGATATTGTTGGTGGTGTAAATTCAGTCTGCCCATCAAACTCATAATCAAACGATCGACTTATCTCACGAGTGATATCATCTAGTTTTACTTTAGACTTCAACAATCACTCCCAGAAATTCTAGGATCGAATCGCACTTTGCTACCAGATGTTCTTCTTACGATGTCATTAGGATCTAAGGAAGCTGCCCAGTAGAGTTCGAATGCAACACCATCGCTGATACCTTCAAACTGGTGTATCTTTCCAGGTGCAACTGATGTGAAGTCTCCTGCATTGAGTATGGTCTCGTCAATTAATCCCTGATCATCTTGCCACACACGAACTATCATTACTCCAGACTCTACAAAGAATCCATTCCACTTATGTTTGTGTGCATGCTCAGAGCATTTGAAACCATTTTTGTACTCAATACGATGGAACTCAAGTGCACTGTTAGAATGCACAAGTTCCGTTTGACCCCACACTTTACCATGACGAACGCCCATCGATTACTCCAATCCTAAGATCCACTCTGCTAAAATTCGTGCTTCTTCTTCTGTTACTGCCTGTGGTGGCATTGGAATCTGTCCCCACTTCCCACCACTACCTTTGAGGATAGAGTTGACAAGAACATCAACATCCTCACCTTTTGCAGCAACATCTTTATATGCTGGACCAACCATCTTCACATTGACGTTGTGACATGCAAGACAATACTTCTTTCCTGCAAGAATCTCTGCGTATGGTTTATCTGGAACTCCAGCGAACGCAGGCGATAGATTAGTAAAACATGCAACTGCAAATGCTACATACCATAAGTTATTCATTATGATGATTCTCCTTTTCCATATCTATTTCCTAACAAATAAAAATCGTTTCCCGATCCGAGCACACATGCCCATTCTTCGTTCATTTCCAACATGACCCATTCACTGGTTACATCATGTGTAAATAAAACTATGTTGTTCCCATGTCCATCATTTTGATTTTTTGACTGCCATAGAACATGCAATTCCTGTTCAAGAAGACCATCCAATGTATACATCAAGGGAAAGCAATCAGCAGGTTTGTGTTGCTTATCAGGTTCCAATCTAATCTCTTGAGCATGACCGATACTTGCATGCAATAATATTAATGCAACGACTGCTCCAAATGCATATAGAATATCTTTGTTCATAGTTCGAGTTCCTCCAAGTTAGAGTACTGCAGCAACTTCTTTGCTTTTGACTTTATATGTTTGTCAATACTACTTATATCAATTAAACCATACTGATCGAGCAACCCAACCATACACAACAGATCACCTATTTCTTTCTCTAGATTATCGAGTGTTTGACCCTCACAACCGAATCGAATACCTTTGGCGCATACTTGCGCAACCTCAGCACACTCTTCGGCAGTGATTGTCAACAACTCTACTTCTGATTCTAAGTTTCTCATAGAAACTCCCACCGAAGTGGGAGAAATCTTATCTATTATACAGCGTCGGCACCGAGAAGTGCATATGCTGCAGCAACCATCTTACGATTTGGTGTACCAATACGATAGAATGTATTGCGATCACCTTTACTATTCGTCTTCGCATTAGCGTAAATGCAAACACCTTCTGCACGAAGTGAACGAATAATTTCGCGTGGATTTCCAGCACTGAATCGAGCAGCAATCTGCTTTGCAGTTAGTTGTTGACCAGTTTGGAGTGCTGCTAGGACTTTAGATTTTTTAGTCATAATATATTACCTTTTTCAAGTTTATAAAATTGAGCAAAATGCTCTACCATTAACCCATGGTTGGGTCAATTCTTTACGCACCAACTATTAGACCGTAGATTTCTTCCCAGTTATCTGCTCGGTTGAAACCATTTGGTTCATAGTCAGCATTGTGTGGGTGGTTGACAAGTATCGAGGACAGTCCGAGTCTATGACCCAACTCTGCATTCTCTGGTTTATCTTCTATCCACCAACATCGTGTTCCTTCATATTCATTCAATGCTTCATCTTTATCAGCACCAGTGTCCAAATAAGTATATCTCTCGAACACTGTACTGCCAAATAACTCTCGCAAGTTTTTAGTTCTTAGATGCTGACTATATTCGTCATTACTCAAAGAACTAATCAATCGAAACACATATCCATGTTCCTCATGCAACTTGCGAACATACTTGATCGCATCTCTCAGAGGAGGCAGTTTGCGAATCCACGCAGACTCATTAAACATTCTACATAGTTTGTTGCCTTCTCTATGAGTCAGATTGAAACGATCACCAACTTTATATAAGTGTGGTTCGACTACTTTATAGTCATGTCTCTGCATCCACTGATCAAAGGCATACAACCAATCACAGAGAACACCATCACAATCTACAAGTATGACTTTATCGGAAATCATATTCCGCATCATTTCTTACCTTTTCGGATATAGTTTAAGACTTGCTTCATGCCTTCAGTAGTCTGTAATTGCTTCAACGCATCTAGACGATCTTTAGGATTAATCCCAATTACAGTCTCGCGTATCTCTAATGCTTCGGCAGCAGTTAGTTTAATCTTATCACCATCATCAGTGATAACAGAAGTGATTGGTTTAAATCTCTTGATTTTTTCTTTGACTGGATCAACCATCCCAGAGTCAATAACAACACCAAGTTGTTCAATGATAGATTTCTCTTTGAAACCTTCATCAAGTTCCATCTCACCACAACCACCTTGCATAAAATATGTATCCATCCAAATACTCATAATATAGTCCTCTCTCAATTATTTAAAGTCAATGGCAAATTCATTACTTCTGCCAATTCTACAAAACGTCATGTCAGTAAACTTTTCAACGCTATCCTTAACAGTCATCATATCAGGAAAACTCACACCTTTAACAAACATAGTACCAGAGTGCCAAGTAATATTATATTCATTAGCGTTACAAGAGTGGTACATTTTTGTCAAACCACGAGCAGTCAATACATCATCAACGATTTTAGTAGTTTTAGCGGTAAAAAGTTCAATGTCAGTAGTAGTGATTTTCATATTTCTCTCCTGTTTTCTCAATCAATACAGACATTATACGGCATAACAGGGTACAAGTAAAGCTTTTTTTGAAACTAAATTGCTTGTAAAAACAACAACTTACAAATTATTTTGAATTATTTTCAAAAACCCTGTAGAATCAACAAGTTATAAGTTGTTGAATATAAAGCAATTTTCAAATTAGTTGTCTTCTTCTTCCGTTTCATCGTCTAATTCTATCAATCCTTTCTCATGAAGCTGATCTAATATGCTGGTCATGCCAAATGAAGACCCATCTTTAAATCCGTAATTGTATGAGAAGTATGCACATGCAGCAAATGATCCCATGAATATTATACCCCATTCTATGGTCATGATGTCCCCTTTATTTTATTATTGAACGTTGACATTTTCATACCAATTATGTTCTTAGATTCTAGTTTCTTCGTAGCAACATTATCTGGTACTACAAAAACAAACTTTACGCTATCATGCTGATTGACAAACCAATCGCAATACCTGACACGAAAATAGTTATCAGAGGTAGTAGATTGAGTAGATGGTTCATAATTTTTAGATCCTTTGTATATGTTTTCAATTGATTTCTCTCCTTCTAATATAAAGTCAAACCCCAAACAGTAGAGTATGTTATGTTCTCTACGAATTGCTTCTAGCATAGCATTCATACCTGCGTTCGAACGACGACGATTTGGCGAATACTCCGCAGACTCCCATCGTTCATCTTCAGGTGGTATAATCACTTCACCAATACTAGGATGTTTATCATCCAAAGTAATTTCTAACAACTCTTTTATCATTCGATCATCTATTGCAACCAAATAATCAGACTTTGAGAAGTTTCGATAAAGTGCATTACATCCAAATATAGTTCCCTTACCAACAAGTGATGAAAGATCTATCGCCTGTCGGGATTTACCGTTCCCGATTATGAATGCTATCTTGTTGTCGCTCATTTTCTAATTCTTCCCAATCTTCTTCATCAATTAAACTTCTCAAATGACTTTTTATATTGTGTCTACTTTCTTTCTTGATCTTCTTTTTTGGAAAGTCAGTTTCTTCAATATACTCTTTGAATCGTTTACGACTTTTACCCACAACAAACTCCTATCTGTCTTTCACCAATCAGTTGACAACTTTGGAAAAGTTTCTGCAACCATCTTTTTAGTTATACCTTTGTATGGCAACTTACCATTTTTCATTCCAAGAACTAGTTTAGCATCATCTGGATCTATGCTTTCTAATAGATCAATGAACAATGCCTCACGTCGAGTCTGTTTTAGATTCCTTTGAGTGTCGGTAGTACCTTCTATAAACAAATGAAATCTGCGCAACTCTGACTCTAACCTACCTTGCATATCAGTGCTAGAATCTAGTGGTTTGTATGGAGGATCACCTTCAGGTAATAACCATTTGACGTTTGGATTATACGTCATACCAAGAATCTGTTTCAGTACAGGTCCACTGTACTTGCGCAAGACATCTTGCTTTTCTTTTTTTGTTTTTGCTTTTTCTACTTCTTGAAAGATTTCAGAATATGATTTATACATTAGAATTCACCAATAACGTCCATTAAGTTTTTCAATCTGTTTTTAATAAAATAGTTGAGTAGGCCATTTCGTTTAGGAATTTTGTAGTTGTCATATTCATTCATGATCTTATCAACGATTTGATCAGGAACCTTTTCTAAATCGACAAGTGACTCATTCCTTCGATAGTTCTTGAGCATTTGCTCATCACAGAACTTTTCTGGTTCAAGATCTACCCATCCTGCGAGTTTTTTAGATGCGAGAGGTTTCTGCCTTTTCTTGCTGATAATAGAACTGTCTTCAGATAGGAAGTTAGGGATACCGTCACCTCTATCACCCTTCATGATATGCTCACGAAGAAAACAATGTGGATCATTTATGCGGATCCATTTCTTTAAGACTGGACTATATTGATCAATGTTCAAATACTTTTGTAGTTGACCAAAGTCTTTATCACCAGAAAGTATCAGAACTTTCTCAGTATCTGTATTATTTAGATAAACTCCAAATCGTTTTGCGAGAACACCAATAACATCATCAGCTTCTGCACGTTCTACCTGAATAATTCTGTAAGGGAAATATTCTTTGAGTTCGTCTCTGATCTTATTCAAACAATCAAAGATCTTATTCCAATCGTGCGTTGATGCTTTACGATCTTCTTTACGATGTGCCTTGTAGTAAGGGAAGATATCCTTGCGCCAATAGTTCTTATCGTCACAAGCAATAATCAATTCACCGTATTCTTTAGTGAACTTATTTCTGTACATCCGTATAGAGTTGAGGATCATGTGTCTTACCAAGTCCTCGTTCACGTCTGGTTCCCGATTCAGAGAAACCATCAGATTACTAATCATAACCTGATTCAAGTCTAATATGAGCATTCTTCTTCCATTTATTTAATTTGAACACCCATTTTACTCTTCTTTGTCCAAAAGGTCAAGTTTTTTAAGAAATAACTCGTCCCACCTTAGATTCCAACTGTTTCTTTCGGCATCCCACTCTACTGCAACCGACTTTTCTACGATCTCTTGGAATGGGTGATTGATCTTAAAGTGAGACAGTACCAATGATCGAAGTGCTTCTGCGACATAATAGAAGTTCTTTGAGAAGTTCTCATCTCGCTCTTCGAATCCATACTGCTCTAACATCATTGTCACATTAGTCAATAGTGTGTTCAGTAAATCGTTAATCTTCTGTACTTCTAAATCAATATCATCTAACTCTTTTGCTAATCTTTTATCTTTAAGGTTTACAATGTTTTTCGTCATTTACGACTTTCCTTATCCATTTCTTCAGTCCACTCGCCACCTATGTCAGCGTAGTATGTATTGACATTTCTAGATGCATTTCCATCTTCGTCATAAGCCATTTTGATACAAACGTTTTTCATCACCTGATCTTCATACTCACCATAGAACATATTCACCCAATCACCAGTTCTAAGATATGATTCCATATTGCGAATGTATCCTTTAATTGAGAACACTTTCGCTCTTGCTTTTGGAATCTTCTTGTTTTCTTCTTGCTTGGCGACTGATAGAAGTTCTTTCTGCGTCTTGATCCATTGCTTGACATTCTTAAAGTTGAGAGGATCATCGTCACCTCTTGCCAAAACCGATGGATGGATAGACTTGTACTCAGGTGGATTGTTTTTCGCTCGCTCTTCCCTTGCCTTTGCTAGTCGCGCAACTGCTGCTTCCTTTTGTTCAGGAGTCATTGGTTTACGTGCACGTCTTATCTTTTTTCGTTCTGCCATATCATCTCTCCAAAATTAATGAGAATACATTATAATTCAAATGCTATGAGATGTCAAGTTTTTAGACTTTGGAGTAGATTAGTCCACTCTGCTGCGCGTAGATCCCAATTGTAGAAATTGTCAGTCCAGTTCTTGGCGAACGAAAGTTTTCTTTGATTGTTTTCGTCCCAGTAATCTTGAACTGCTGCAAATAACTGATTAGCGAATAAATTAGCGTGAGTATTTTGATCCTCACTAAACTGATACATTCTTGCCCAGTGTCCAGTTGTTTCTGGTAATGCAGCGTGATTAGGACAAACGATCTCGCAACCAGCACTCATTGCTTCGATTGCAGCAATACAAGATGTCTCTGGCCATGTATTAGGGTATCCGAAGATGTGTGCTTTCTTCAATGCGTCACGCACCACATCATTAGGTTGGAACCCATGATAGGACATCTGAGGATGCTCTCTAATGGACTGGAACAGTTCCTCGTATGGTTGGTCACGTTCCTTCCATCCATACGCCTCGAACGACGAGAAGACGTCTAAATGAACCTTATCACCAAGTTTTTTAGCGATCTCGGTCACTGCTGCAACGAGTAGATTAAGACCTCGATGTGGCGTGGTATGGTAGATGATACGCACTACATCACCCTCTACACCCTTATCTTCTTTTGATAGGGTAATGGGGTCGATGGCGTTTCTCAACACCGTAGAGTAGTGATATGGGACTCCGAGACCCATGTTATAGGTTGCCAGTTGATAGTTGGATACGAATACCAGCTTAGCGAATCGCTTGATCGAATCTTCTTCTTGTAGATGCTTAGACTCTGGATCATTCCAAGTGTCATGCAACCAAAGAATATTCTTTTTCTTGGGATCAGTCCAACGAACACGAGACTTGATAATGTTGAACTCTTCAAGTAGTGCATTATCGACACGATCGTGTAATGCTTTATTCATCATCTCAGTACCACCCATAGCACCAGTATAAGTGCCATCTTTGGATGGTCCAAGTTCTACTTTTTCTGTATCATCTATTATATTCAAACTCATTATCACACCACATTTGTTATTGAATCCATTCTAAACGAACGCCACGCATTCTTTTCAGTATCCCAAACTACAACGACACCAACATTTTCTTTCTTTGAAGACTCGACTGAAGGAACAACATCTTCCTTCAACGTGCATTTCATTACACGTTCCGTGCCATCTTTTTTAGTGAAAGTTACTGATACATCGCCTTCTTTAAGTTTACCGATTAGTTCTTTTCTTTCCATTATTTAGATCCTCTATCACATTTGCTTGTTTACAACTACTCCATCCGCAGTTGACGTCTATTTTATTGCCACAGATAACGCACTTCTTACCAAAGATACGACTCCACCCATCATTGTATTTGATGGCATCATGTTTCCTTACTGCATCACCTTTACCACCGTGCCACTGTTTACTCATTACCACGCTCCTAATGATACTCCAAACCCATATATATTCATCACAGAGAAGTATGCGACGAGAAACATAGGAAAGGCGAGTGATCTTCTGTAATAAGCATACGCACCAGTTACCGATCCAATAAAAAACAGAGGATAGATATATTCCATCTGAGGATTATCGGCAGTTGTTGCCAACATAAAACTAGCAACAACCGTGAAAACAAAACTGATTATCTCAAAGAGAAAAGCAATTTTGTCCGAGTGATAACTTTTTAGAATGAAATCCATTATCTACCTTGTCCACGATACTTCTTGTAACTGCGCTTGTAACCTTTATTCATTGATGCAGTTTTTGGTCTTGCTCCACCGATAGAAGTTCTCTTGCCTGCGGTACTTTTCCTCCAAGAATCTTCTAAACTCATTTTCATCTTTGACATCTATATCCCTTATCTAACATTAATATCTACAGGTGCTTTCGAACCCATAACTGGACGATACTTCATGAACTTAGTGAAGTACATTCCATTGTACTCGTAAGTCACGTGGTATCCTGATACTTCTTGAACATTGGTCACAACTTGTTGACATTCAGTTCTGGTATTGTAACCGATAACCTGATTGTGTCTTCTAGAACGAGCATCACCTGCTTGCGCACCAATAACAGCACCTGCAGCAGTTGCCCAGTCTTTACCAGAACCACCACCAACTTGACTGCCGACAACACCACCAACAATCGCACCAACTAAACCACTAGTGGAACCAAAGGTTCTGTCAACAACACCACCGATGACACCACCATTTGATGGTGCACTTCCATATACAGGAACTTGTACATTACTACAAGACTGCGAAGGAATACTTCGTGATCCCATAACTTCTTGTGATCCGACAACAGTAGCATACTGTGCAGCAGATACTGATCCTGCAATAACTAATAATCCAACTGTAAGTAATTTTTTCATTTTAATAATCCTCTCCATAATATCCGAAATCTAATTGTTGCATATTTTCAAACTCATTGACAACCCACATTGTAGGACAACCAACGTCACTAGCAATCTTGTCGAAGTCTGGTCTAGCACCACACTCTTCAAGTCTTTCTTGTACATCTGATAAAATTTGTTTAATGGCAGACATTAGGCAAGCACCTCATATCCGTATGGTGCAACTTCAAAACGTTGACCCTCCATAATCATAGTGTCACCAGTCATGGTAGACCGATGTCCAAGTTCTATACCACCTTCAACATCATTACAGATAAGAAGTTTGACATCTTGTCGGTACATTGAACCTTGAGTCACTTCAATACTCCAACTTCCGTCGATATTTTGTGTGGACATATAAGCATGTTCAAGTGCAGTCGAACCACTTTTTTTGCCAGCGTCAACAATAGCGATAGCAACATCATCATGAAATACAGTAACAAATGCCATATTATTTTCTCTCCATTTGTTTAGCAACAGAACCATCTACGATAGTCCAACCCATCAAAGTAAAACCCAACAACACAAACATAAGTGCATTCAGTGTCGGTATAGTATCAACAACAGAACCTGCACCACCTAAAACTAAAATCAAACCAACTATTAAACGTATCATATTTCTCTCCTGTTTTCTTAATCAATAGAGACATTATACCACAATAGAGAAATAATACAAGCTTTTGGACAAACTAAATTGCCAATAGAATCAACAACTTAGAAATTATTTTGAATTATTTTGGATTTGCTTGTATAATCAATGACTTATAACTTGTTGTTTTCAAAGGGTTTTTGAAAATAGTTTACTGAATGTATGGAAAATCGTCTTTTTGGTGTGCACATCCTTGAGAAACTGCTAAAAATGCAACGATTGCTAGTGATGTTAGAATTTTACGCATTTGTTATCCTTTTTTAGTGTTGAATGTTGCTTTGTTTACAAACCAATCATACCAATTAGTGTACAGCTGTATTCGTTTATCGTGGTCATCCTGTTCGACAAGATTCCAAGTTTCTTCAAGCTTGTCGATATTTCCATTTATAGTTGCTGCTTCGTAATCACAACGACCAAAAGTGACTACAGGTTTTTCATGGAGCATTGATTCTTGTCCTGTTCCTGAGTTCACCACATATACAGCAAGTGACTTTTTGATTCCTTCGTTAATATCTAGATTAGTCACATACTGGACATTTTTGTATTGCTTTATTATTTCTACTAATGGTTCCATCGAACCAATGTTTACTGGATGTCCTTTGAATACTACTTTCTTGCCACCATTATCTGCCCACTCACACATTGCCTTGACTACTTCAGGCACAGTCACATCACTGTGATACTTGATAGTCTCGTCATGCGGTAATTGTAGTGGCATGAATACATATTCCTCTTCAGGATTCCATTCAGCATCTGGTTGTAGATGCTTGAATTTGGTGTTACCCTTTTCTATATATTCTTTCATCTTTTTAAATGCAGTGCCATAACGATTGTCTAACGGATCAAATGAGTCTTTATACAGAGAACCACCTGCCCAACCGACATTATCGATTGTAAACAACCATGGAAATACAGTTTGCATATAATACTTGCAGTTAGTTCCTCCATCCCATTGTTTCTTTTCAGAGTGAGGAACATATATTGTAGTTGATGATTCAAAGTAATCACATATAGTATTATTGAAGAACCAACGAGGTGATTGAATGACAATGGGATCTTCAGACGTCTCCACAAGTTTAGAAACAAAGTTTCCCCAATGTATTCTTATTGGTTCAATACTACCTTTAGCATAATCCACACCACTGCGTTTGAACATAAGATCTAAACGTGGAGCGAGAATAACAGTTTTCTTATCCTTTATGTATTCCTTTGCCTTGTCCATACGATTCTTTTCAGCAACGTATGTTGGATTGTCGTATTTCCTTGGACCTTTACCAGTCCATATGGCAGTTCCTTCTTTAAACTCCCAATCCATAAACTCGCCATCAAACTTCTCAACGTAATCATCAGGTAACTGTTTCATTGCATGACTCAAAGCAATCTGATCGTTAAACCATTGTAGTGGCAATTTATCGATCGCCTGACCGATTGCTGTACAAACCTTTTGTGCTGTTGCATGTTTGCCGAAGTAAACTGCGCCTGCTGCAACTTTGGTTCCTTCTGCTTCCCATCCTGTAGTTCCTGGGAGAGACTCACGTGGGAAATATCCGATTGGTTTACTTGGAAAGTCGAACGGACGCATTATCAAACAATCGATATCCAACACTAATAGTCGCTCAGCAAATCTTAGCAAATGTGGTGCAACTTGAAAACGAGCACAAGCATAATATGCTCTTCGTTCTTCATCACTTAGTTTACTGAGGTCTGCGTCATGAAATGTAAATGTAGTATGAGTCTGTGAAGTCGATGAAAGTATTGCTGCGTAGGATAACACTTCATCAGTAGGATTGACTACATGTATGTGTACATTGAATTTGTTTTCAGACGCAGAATAAAGAAATGGACCACCGTGATCCATAAAGTATTTCGAATCACAAGCAGCAAATACTGCGCCTGTGGTTGGCAACTCACCATATATCATATTATTGTCCTTGGGATCCGTCGAATCCGTTATTTGCTTTGTAATCTTTTTGACTCTCTTTATTATAACCGATCCAGTCTTTAGAGTCAAGAGAATAATAATCAGTCACTTTCATACCAGAGTCTAGTGCTTCCTGATAATACCTATCAAACAACTCCTGTACGTCCGATCTGCGATGCTCTCGGACTTCTCCATCATACCAGTGACGTCTGCCCTCAGATTGTAAACGAGGTATTGCTCGCTTCAGATGCATCTGCGATGCCATGTCTGTGTAGTGAAGTATTTTGATTTCGTGTAGCTCGTCATTCTCACCGTCAAAGTTATTCCACTGACGATCAAACGTCTGTTGTAGATGTGGTCTTTGTGTCAATGCAGTAAACAACTGATTGTGTGAGGTTGATACAGATTTGATTTGTTCGATGTTAGGTATTATCTGCCCAGCACGTTGACAGTTCCACTTTGCTACGCAAGTTCTCCAATCACCTTTCATCTGTATAATTGCTGAGTCTTGCCATGGTGCATTCCACAATTCAGCAAGATCACCCAAGACAATCATATCACTGTCCATGTATATTGCTTCGCCAATATAATTACAAGCAGCAGGGATACCCCAACGAAACCCACTAAAAGGTGTTGCCCAAGTTTCACTCTTCCAACCTGACCAGAAACCTTCAGTCTCGTGTTTCATCCAAGTTATGTCAATCGGCATACTACTATGTTTCCTAGCAGTATGTTCTAGCACCATTTGTGTTTCAGCATCTTCTCCGTTAGGAGCACATCCTACAAATAGTTTAATATGTTGTTTGTTAGTGCTTGTCTCTTTGATCGTCGAAGTCATACTTTAGATTCTCCACTTCCCATTTAAATGCATTACGAACAATCTCTATATCCTCATCGGTGTACATTGTGCTGTAATGTTTGTCTTTTCTTATCCCTGACTTTACATTATACTTGGAAAACGCATCGTAGTCAAACTTTATTCCAAGATTTTTCATAATTAGTGGCAGTTCCTCTTTGAAATCTTCCCATCGAACTATTACGCAGTTGACTGCTCTATTATATTTTGTTCGGTCTATTGGCAGTTCTTGTTTAGAAGTTTCCAAGTATTGTGAGAACGTCATTTCTTTAGGAATCGTGTTTGCCTTATCTTTGAGGAAAAAATACTGACTGACACATTTGTCCCATGGATTACGCTCAAATGTAAACACACGAAATGTTGATGCTTGTGGTTCATAGTTTTGTATTTCCTCCCACGACATAATCGATCCTGTGCATTTATCTTTATCAACATCGAAATGATTATCAATGATATACTTCTCGAACGAAGTACCACCGACCTTCCTAGT
>OBMK010001181.1_pt1 | contig 22818 bp, 17 predicted proteins | sample 1539081 | NCBI WGS metagenome assembly OBMK01 (sample SAMEA3355528, study PRJEB22509) | marine metagenome | biome: marine; feature: river plume; material: water | place: USA | collected 2010-08-07 | depth 0.5 m | reverse complement strand
ATCTGTAGCAGAGTGCACACCGTTCCGGAAAAGTTCCGGTTGGCCAAGACGCGAAATCGTGAGACGCGCGAGCGCCACGGCGTTGTGCCATCTGCGCTCACGCAAACGCACCTTCGTAGACAATGCGAGCCCTGGCCGCCTGCGCAATGCCGCTCATCTCAGGCAGATCGGTAATGCGAGACGCGGTCTTTGTAAGGCGTGTGCGAAAGCCGAAAACGTCGCGTCTCGTGTCGTGCCACACTTCAGTGGTATCGGTGCTGAATCCGTTGACGGGACCGGTGTTAAAGTGAAATGGGCCAACGCATTGCCAGTCGTTTATGTGCGTTTCCGCTGGGACCAGCACACGCTTTACTGGCATGGTCTCGCGATGAGGCAAGTCACTCTTGTCAATGCGCTAGCATTGAGATAGCGCAAACCCAAGACACGCGTGGACTTTGCCGTATTTGAAGAGGACCGCTTGCTCCGGAGCAAGGCCAAGCCGCACGCATGACGCGCATGGGCAGGTGCCACGCGCTGTGGATCAGCCTAGTCCCGTTTTTGTTCGTGCGCTCGCGCATCGGCCGCGCCGTGTTCGCAAACGGCGTGCTGGCGCACGGCACGCAGCACGAGCTCGCGGTGCGCTTCGACATTGCGTGCAACCTCGCCTTCGCGGCCTACGTCAACTGCACCTCCTCGTACCAGCCGCAGACGCTCGGCCTGAGCGCGGTCGCGCTGCTCGCCTGGCTGTGGAACCGCCGCCACGCAAAGCGGCCGCTCGTGCACGCCGCGCTCGTCCAGCTGCCGCTCCTCTGCGCGGCGGCGCGCTTCTAGCTGGCAAATGAGGCTATCAGCTTCTTTTTGGCTTCTTTGATTTCGTCAATGAGCTGTTTGAATTGGGACATCGTGAGTGGGGTCCCGAGTTGTGAGACGATGCGAAGAGCCAAAGTCGCGTCCTTGGCAATTGTAGTTATTGTAAGAGAGCGACCTGCTTGTTTGCTCGCGAATCTCATCTTTTCTGCAATCTGTTCAAGTAATTGAGCTTCGTAGGCGGGGTCTCTATGCAATTCCTGATCGAACGTAATAAGGTCATCCGACTCTGAGTATGTCATTATGTCAAGCTCGGTATCTGTTGGGTACGGCCGAAGTAGCTCAGCTGGCATCTGCTTCTTCTTCATTTCCTCCTCCTTTTCCTTCTCTTTGCGCTTAATGCCCCAAGCAACCAGACCCGCAATAGCTAACACTGGTAGTTCTAGCCCCAAACCAAACCTTACCTCTTTAACTGTACGTGGCTGACCCGTGCACTCCATTCGTGACAACGCATGTCCAACTCCGACCGCCACCTGAATCCGACTTTGCCTGACGTGCGACACAGATTGCGTCTGCCTTAAGAACATCCAAGTCTCGCGCCGTTGCATCTACTACCCTTCACGCAACAACTCCACGCTTATCTGCGCCTACGCCGCCCGCTTCGCGTTGGCGATGACGCGCTTGCAGGACAGGATCTCAAAGGGGCGCGAGTAGGCGACCAGCTTCTGCGCGTAGGCGGACTCCTTGTCGTGCTTTGGGTTGGGCAGCGTGCGCGAGCGTCCCGTCACGCGGACCATGAACTGTCGGTCATCGCAGTATCTCGAAAGCGAGTTGATGTAAAAGCACAGCACCGCCGGGTAGGGAGACCCGTCGGGCGCGGTCCACGTCCGCGTCGGTGCGCTGGCTTTTCGCATCGCCATCGGCGTTCCGAGCACCGGCGTGCCGCAGTCCTGCGCCGGCACTGGCTGCCTTGTGTCGGCAAACACGAGCTCCGCCGCGCAGTAGATTGGCTCGGAGAAAAATGTCTCGTGCGTGAGCCGGTGTCGGTAGTGCGACTCGGGCACGAGCTCATCCGGGCAGTATCTCATGGATAGCTGACGCCTCTGTTCGGCGCGCATCGCGCTCGTCTCCCTGCCGGCCGACATTGCGGTCCGCGTAGGCCGCGTGATTTGCGTTTGCATGCACGACGCAGCTCTTCTTGAAGACGCGTCTCCGTCTGATGACGCACACAGCCCCGTGACCACCAGGTCCACAAACACCTTGACCATTGTCTTCTTTGACACACAGTTGCAAGTCGCGCCTTGAGAGGTGCGCCGGACGTCATGTGGAAACACGCCAGGCACGTGCCGCACCGATAGGTGCGGCATAGGCTCGCGTAGCTCCTCGCAGCCCGAGAACGCGCGGCAGGTGCGAGCCCAGCACGACACGGCACGCACGCCGGCAGACTGCGCGATGCGAGACAGCACGTCCCCCGGAAGCCGGTCGTGAGACAGCCACGATTCCGTTGAGCTGCGGCTGCGTAGCAACGCGTGGTGCGCAACGCGAACCTCGATCTGTCGAAAGCATTCCTCCGCCGAGGCAAACAGGCGGTACTGCTTCAGCAGCGTCGGCACGTGCATGCGGCAGCCGTTGTCCGGAAGGTGCGAAAGGCTTTGCATGTGCGCCGCCACGACCTGCGCCGCATACCCAACGTCCATCATCGGGACGGCATCAAAATAGTCGGCTTTGGTCTTGTGCGGATCGCCTTCGTCCAGTCTCATGTACAACAAGCGGCAGCGCTTGATGTAGCTCAGAATGTAGCAGCGGCTGTTGCATGCGCATCTGTACAGGTTGAGTGCGTGGTCTGGCGTGCTGAGCGTCAACGACTTGTCGTTGAGCGACGTTCGAAATGCGGCGTCGCAGCGCGACACCAACCGCTGTAGCTCGGCACGAAAGGTATCGTACGTCGGCTGACACGTGGCTGACAGCGCGTTAGCCTTGACGATTAGGTGCGGCGAACACTTTGCGACGAGCGCTACAACCGAGGCGTCCTTGTGTGCTTCTACAATCGCCTCAGTCGCCAGCTTGCGCCACAGCCCAGTCGCGTGCGACATGCTAGTCCATCTCGCGACGCAGGTGTGCGTGCGCAGCTGCCGCTCGTGTGCGGGTTTGCGGCATCGCGGCGCCGCACGCCCCATGTCGCGGCTACCGGGAAGGCGACGGCGGCGGCGGAAGAGAGAGCGGGCTAGGCGTGCGCGTCTTCCTAGCCGCGTCTCGCACGCGCAACTGCAACTTGTGGTACAGCCGAAGCCTCGCACGCAACAGCTCGTCGAACAGGCGAGCCTCCTCCTCCTGGAGCGTCTTGATGATCTTGTGGTTCTCGCGTATGCTGTCCAATTTGGCATCCGTGGGCGTGCGCTTCTTGTTCGGGCCGGGCTGCGGGTTTACTGGTGGCATGACGATGTCGCTGTCGCTGTCGACATCCTCCTCCGTGACCGTGTACGGAACGCGGATCCCACCGCGCTTGCCCTCTGGGTTGGCGGCGAAGCAAATGCGTTTAGGGTCGTTGCCAAGGGGCTGCGCGTCTGCCGCATCGGCATTCGAGAATTCGGTGGCGCCCTGCACGTCGAGCCTGGCGCCATCGAGCTGAAGCTTGGCACCAAGCCGCACCGCCAGCTTGTTCGCCTCGTGTTCCTGCTGGGTCGGCGTTGCCGGTTTGGGTTCCGTGGCCAGGCTTGGCAAGCGTGCGGCCGCCGCCTCGTCATTGCACGGGTCAATGGACATCGCTGCGAACTTGAGGCAACGCCGTGCGACCAGGTCACGGCCAATTGAGGGCTGCGGCGCCGCAGCCAATTCAGGCTTGCGGCGCCGCATCTGCGCGTTGTCGCGGCACGCCCACTAGTGCAAAACTGCGGACGCCGGTGCGCGTTGCAGGTGCCACGCAGCGGCCCCCAATGCCGCCATGCGCGACGAGGGCGCAGTGCCGCCGCCTTGACATGGCGGAGCAGCAGAAGAAGCGGCAGCTGCTTGGCAGCGTGTTCGATTGTCAGGACCTGTTGCGCCTCATTCTCGATCTGCTCAAACTTGATGCAGCCGTTGGCCTAATGCAGACCTGCAGCCGCATGTACTACCCTTGCTTCAACGAGGCTGGGATGCAGCTCGTGCTGCGCAGCGCGGCCGCGTATGTGGCATCTGCAAGTGACGATTGGCGACGCGAGCAGCGACTTGCGCTACTCCACCGCAATGTGATTTTCAAGCGCGCCCACGTGCTCTTTCACAGGCTACTTCTCTGCTCGTCGTCAGCGACGAGCGGAAGCATTGCCGCCAATGCGACCGATCTTGTCTACCGCAGGCCTGAGCTGTTTGCGTAGACCCTGCTCGCGCTGAGAAACGGCGCGTGTGCACACAATGATAAGGTGCGCTTGCGAGGCGACGATCAGTCGGCGTGCGGCGGAGGGATGGGCGTTGACATTGTGCAGGCATGCTCGGTCAGCTGTGGGTGGTATAGCACACAGTCGTTCTTTATCACGATGATATGCATATTTGCATTCTACATTGGACTTGACGTGGTTGTTGCCATGTGCGCGGTCGGGGCTAAGGTCTCTGAGCTAATGAAGAGCGAGGCACGACCCGCAGCGCCCGTGGCAGTGTCATTTGATGCCTGTCCAGCATCGGTCCTGCGGATGCACGTGCAAGGCATGCAGCCAGCCGCTAGACACGACCTGGCTGGATTGACGCGTTTGCGGCACGGCGCGGCACAATGAGGTTCGTCGTGCCGTGCAGCAGCCGGGTCGGGCTGAGCGTGGCGGCTGCGCACGGGGCGGCCGACGCCGCGCGGTCTCCCACGCAGCTGCTGCTCTACTCGGTTGCGCTGCTTCCGCTGCCAGGAGCGCTCTGCACCGCGGCGTTTGCGGCGTGCAGCGTGCTGCACTTTTCGGACGATGTTGGCGGTGTCGGAAGCGTGGCTCTGCACGCGGCCACGCTTGCGCTTGCATCGCGCTCGTGCGGCCTCGCGACGCGGTTGATGCTCGTTTACATCAACCGCGTGCACGTGCCGGTACTCGTGATGCGCCTGCTTGCTCGCGGCGCGTGGACGGCGCTCGCGTGCGTTGCGTGCGCGTCGGCTGCGTTTATCGCGTGTGGAGTGCCTCGAGTTGAGGACGGTGGCACCTTTGAGTTCGGTCATAGGCAACAGATGATTGTTGTATGCCACGTTATACTTTCCCGAGCGTTTCCGTTGTACTAATGCGGCCTACGCGGTGCCATCAAGAAGGTGCGCATTTGCCGCGACATACACGAGCACGCCGGCACCACACAACGCCGCTGCGACCGCGTTCAGGCCGGTCGCAATGCGGGACGCCGCGGCCCGTCTGTACGCGCGCGCCATTTCGTCGCGCTCTGTGGGAATGACGATTTCGGCTTCGACGATGCTATCGATCGCGTTCTCAACTACCGACGTCTTGGCCAAGGGCCACAGCCGCTGCATGGACTGCAGCAGCCGCACGGGCATGCCGCTGTCGCTGCCGTCGGACGCGCGGACACGCACGACCGTTCTTCCCTCCGAGTCGCGCAGAACAGACGCAATGGACGCCTCGGCGTCGACCCGTCTGCAGCCATGCAGCACAATCTCAACAACTCGGCCGGCAAAGGTGGGCCGCCGCGGACGAGCTGCCTTGTCTGCCATTGCGGCGCGCAAGCGCGTTGACGCAAGCGCTTGCTCAAACCAAGAAGGGTGCGATAGCGGCTGTTGGGTAAGATAAGAGCTGCGCTGTGCGTACACAAGCAGTGGCAATGTCGGTGCGACATGGCGCACCCGTGCCAGTGCGCGCGTCGGGGCATCGCGTGTTTCCGTCGTTGACGCTGCCCATCGGCCAGGCCGATACGGCGAGTCTACCATGCCTTACAAGTGCACCCGCCAACTCAGTTGCCAAGCCAGAAGCCAAGCCAGAAGCCAAGGTGGAGCCTACGACAAAATTGGACGACAGCGATGTGGCGTGGGTAAAGAGCGCTGAATGGGTACTTCACGGACTAATGCCAAGCATTGATCTACTATCAAGCAACGAGTTCATCAAGTCCTTGCATCATCGCAGCCTGCTAGTAGAGGGGATGTCCGTTTGCAAGATAAACGAAAGGCGCGTTGAGTACGTGCAAGCTGCATTCCATACCCAATCGCGGCCAGAGTACCTGCGTGAAATGAGTCCGGCAGTCCAAGTTGCCGCGTCGCTGAAGTCGGACATTGATGCACTTGCGCTGATGCCGGTAGCGGCTGACATTCCAAGTGGGTCACACATGCTTAAGCTCGGCAGTGTGCGTCAGGCAATTCACGAGTCAAGGATTTCCTTAAGCAAGATGATACCTGCGGACGACACCTTGGACGACGCCATGCAAAAAGCCGACGCGTACCTGTTTTCCCCCATTGCTGACTACATGCCACCGGAGCTGAAGGACTTTGTAGACTGCGTTGACGAGATATTCGCATGTAATCTGATCGACCTGCCTCGCGTAACACTTGAAGCGTGGGCGCGGCACTTTGAAATTATGCAAAACACTCTGCACAACAAGGCGAGTAAAGACACAATCAAGCAGTTTCTAAAGTGCGCAGAGCTTAAGGAATGTGGCACTCGTATGAAAAACGAGGACAGGCACGCACCACTTGCGGCCACACAGACATGCAGAGACTACTGGAAGTTCTTAAAGCAGCACAGCTTTTCACCGCGCGCCCACAGCGTGTTGGGAGATGCGCAATGCAAGTCGCTGCTTTTGGAGTTTGAGCAGTGGTGGATGCTCGGGTTACACAAGCCACTGGAGTGCATGGAGTGGCTGGTAAAACTGGCTTCTACAGATGCCGTGCAGGACAGCTGGTGGGGAGGGTCCGTGTGCAACTTCACCACGCTGCAATCTTTGCTTGGGTCCTTTACGACGCGCACGTGTGAGGAGATGCTCAAAGTCACAAGCACAAGCGGCCACACGTCACGCGAGCAACCCGAAACGTTCAAGGACGAGTACGGCGAGGCAGCAAAGCGGTCCGCCGAGCAGGTAAGAAGTGCGTTTGTAAATCTTGCAAAGCAGATACCGGACATCATCAAGGCGTCCGATACAAGCAGCGCAAGCACAGTCAGTGCATGTGCAGGCGCACACACGGGAGTCGGAATTGACGCGGGTGTGCAAAGAAGCACCACAGTTCCGATTGGCGCTCCTCAAACAGCAGAAGAGATTCAAGCTCAAGCACGAGCCAAAGCTCAAGCAATTCGTGATACGGCTGAAGCCAGGTGTCAGGCAACCATAAAACACGGTAGAGCCGAAGCTCAAGCAATTATCGACAAATCAGAAGCCACTATTCAAGCAATGCGCGAAAGGGCGGACGCAGAGGCTAAAGCGAAGAGTGACGCGGCAGAGGAGCGTCGCAGAGAAGTGGAACTTAATGTGCAACAGAAACTCGATCTACAAAGGCAGCAGGAAAGGCAAGAAAAAGAGGCCAAAATAGCAAAGGCAAGAACAGACGCAGAGGTTAAGCAAATAGAAGCGGACGCCTTTGCACGCGCATTAGCCGTACGGACAAATGCTCAAGTAATGGCAAAGCAACAATTGCGTGCCGATCGACAAGAAGAACGAGAGGCATCGGTTGCTGAACGCAGGGCCGCGAGAGAAGACGTCATCAAGAAAGCGGATGAACTATTTGATGCGACGCAAACTTGGACTGATGCGCTTACTGCGTCAACGGCATATACTTTTGCGCTGTGCAAATCATTGAAGGACGCTGACGATCCATTGGACAGTGGTACTCTACCGCCCATCCAACTGCCGTCGGATGATGCAATTCAAGCTGCATTAGATGCCTGCACGGTTGCATTTACGGCAGGCAACTTCGTCTACGGCGCAGGCATTGTGGATAACATGCGGACCGCGATTGATGCCGTACGAACGGCAACAAAGGCAATATCAAACGAGTTTGATGTCGGGGACTTGCACGAAGCAGTAATGCTTGAATACAGCATAAACGAGCTTATACGCATGGTAACCGACCTGCGTGCTCGGGTGCACAGTAACGTTGCGAAGCGCGTAACACAGGACAGTCGCCAGATTACCTTGCTGGATGCTCTTGGCAGCGGGCGATCGCTGCGGTCAAGAGTACATTACGACCGGTCCGAAGATGCGCATCTGATCACAACAACTTGCTTCGTTGCAGCCATGGCATTCTTCTGCAGAAACGACGAGGGTGCAACTGACTTTGCACAGCTTGGTGTTGCATGGGCGCTTCACTTTGTGATGTTTGCAGCGCTTGTCAATGGCAGCCCTATGCGCAGGTTTGTTGAAGACCTCAACTACCCCATTCTTACGCCCGGCCCGCAGCTGTTTGACAGCTTTAGAAGTCTACCAACGGACCTGATGCTCTTTCTGATGTCGTTTGACCCTGATGCAGAAGGCGCGTCATATGATCCGTACTTTGGTGCGACGGCACTCTTGCAATGGGCAAGATGCGCCATGGGCAGTGCGGCGGCAAGCGGATCGTCATTTCCAAGCGCGTCCTACCTTTACGGTTACGCACATGCCGCGATCACTCTGCCTGGCGCGTCTGGCACGGCGTTTGTGGGCATAGCAACAGCGCTTGTATCAGCTGCAAGTTTGACAGTTGCTTACCAGCAAGCCGCATTGAACCCCACCATGGTGCATACGCTGCTGGCGTCGTCAGCAGCTCGCATAGGCGAAGCGGTTGATGAAGGACTTTTTGGAGCCGGACGATTGATGCTTAGGGTGCGCAACGCTGTATCAACGTACTCACGCTTTCGGCTTTTGCTGTTGCTCGCATTTCTCAACGTGTGTACTCGGTCTGGATTACTTGATGGTACTGCGCATGCGCTGCAAATACGTACGCCGCAGGAGATGATGGCAGGCGTGCCTGTGGTCGGGCACATGTCCGCCCTCGCAGGCGGCCTTTATGATCTTGCATGGGGATTTTATAACTACACTGTGACCACGTTGTCAAGCCGGACGCAACCGCCCGAGTTGGATGCTTTAGAAACGGCTGTGCTGAACGCCACCGATTCTGAGCTAAACGAAATCGCAAGCGGTGTGGCGAAGACTATAGCAACGGAGGTTTTTGACGACGACGAGGCATTCACCAGAGGAGCGTCTGATGGCATTTTTGTACTGTTCAGTAGTATGCAGAAAAACGACTACACTCCGAAGTGGTGTGTCCACTCCGTGTGTTTTACCGCAGTGCAACTTCTTCCGTTAGTGCAATTACCCGATGTACCAGCACAAACAAGGACCGCAAGACAACGACTTTACGCCGTGGTGCGCAACAGACTTGAACAAATGCGCAGCATTTGGAATCTGTTGGTTCTAATGCTTCTTCCCGCAGCTCTAGCTTCACTCGGAAGCGACACGAATGCACCGGTGTTGCGAGCGCGACAACCAGCAGCAAAATCACCATCACGACGATCGGCAAGATCGCCAGTACGCACACGACAACAGTGACGGCAAAGCTAATCGCAAGACCGCGCATGGCGGTGCATTATGCTGCGCGGCCTGCGCAGTACCACGCAGCTTGCTCAGTAAATTGCATTGTTGGAAACAATAATGTGAGCCGTACGCGATCCATCCGAAGTTGAGTGTATCTGCAAGGCTGTGCATGGCAATGTCTCACACTGTGCGGCTTACTCAACCCATTGCCTCGAATCCCGTTAATGTAATAAGCGATTGTGGCGGCGCGCGAGCATTTACTTGTTTTAGACACTGCTCTGCGAGCACAGAGAAGGCGGTAGCCTCGCTTTGTAGCTGCATGTGCTTTTTGATTTCCTTCAATTGTGCTAGCGTGTCTTCCCCTACAGCTGTCGTTGCAGTGGAACCCATCAGCACATTGTAAGCACGATGGTATATTTTACGGCTGGCGGCCACAGAGAACACATTTTCTTGAAAGGCGCTCACAAGTGATTGGTCTCCTCCCATGCCATTTGGTGCAAAGTGTTGTGTTGCGTTACCGCGGTCGACAATCTTCATTTGGTACTTATCGGTAGCCACGAGGAGTGCTGCAGCAGCTTCATAGCACACGCTCGGAACAATTGGCGCCAGCAGCTGTTCTGCTTCAGATGCGCCAGGCTTGATGAGACTTGGTCGCAGTCCTTGCTGCAAGAACTCTGCAGCGCTCGCCATCCACGAGGCGCGAGCGGTTTCTACGCTAGTGGTATCGCGTTCTTCTTGCGGCATCAGATCATCTGGAAGTGTAATTATGTCCTTCAGCCAGCTCATTCCCCGTAGAACAGCTGCTTGCGTGTAAGGAAACAGTGGATCCACATAGCAAACCTCGTTTAGTATGTAGCTTGGCAGACTAAAGTGCATTGCGTAGTTTAAGGCCCGTGCGGTGGGCGGGTCAACACCTTTGTCATCATTGTTGTCAATGCCAAAGAGATCAAACGCTGCCGCGTCGTCTAGTGTAATTTCCACTGAAGCAAGAGGCGTGATTAGTGCCCGCACTCGTTCATTGACGCGCGCACTTATGAGCGCTTCATAGGCGAAATTGCCGTCGGCGTCACGTGGCCAAGCAACATACGGTCTACCCTCAGCGTCCACCTTGTCTGCAAATGCAACTGGAAATGAAGCACCGCCTAATGTGTACACACCTGCTTCCGATGCTCTTTGCACAGTAGCAATTTCTTCTTGTGACGCAACAGGCACAGATGTCGCCACCGTTGATGCAAGTACGATGCTTGCCGCTGTAAGCAGGGGTCTTTTGTCAATTGCGCGCACAGCTTTAGCAAACAAGCTTATCGCGTTCTTTGTTGACCGTAACCACAGTTGAACCCGTGACACTGCTGGCGTTGTCAGCGGAGCATCCGTGTAGCCTTGCACCGGCTTGATAAACGTGCCCACCATCTCAGGGTCGTCTAGTAGCCATTTTGGATGCGGCGTCCAGAACTCGTTGTCCGTATGCGTAGCTGCATTGAGCGTGTCCTTCACCATAAGAAGCTTGCGTGCATCCATTGGAAATTTAGGGTCGTCTTTAAACGCTTGCTTGAATTGCATAACGTAGAAGACACGACCTTGAACATTGTATGCTTGATTGTCGGCCAGCTCAAGTGGCGTTGATGTGGGAAGCGCATGCTTCTCTCTCAGCTTAATAGCATACTGCTGCTGTTCATCCGGTGCAAGCGAAATGAGCTGTTGATCTACCTTCATTGGCGTACGATCATGTCCGTTTATGTAACCGCCTTCCGCGAGCTCCTGAAGTAGACGGCGCCCCAACCCCGAACGATCCTCCTCTGCTCGTCGCAATGCAAGATCGCGACCAATCTCGTTGGCCACCGCTTCCGGGCCGAACCGTTTGACTAGCCCCTCTGCCGCGTTCGAAACGACCCTCGCTTCGCGCTTGGAGGCAATCTTCCGCCCACGCCACGCACCGGGGGTATTGTTCAAAATACTTCTCCGAAGCTCGCGCTGGTTTGCCAGAGACTGTCTTATTAGGCGGCGGCGCGTGGTGCGGTCGCCGTCGTCGCCGTCGTCGTCGCTGTCGTCGTCGTCGTCGTTGTCTCCGAAGCGCGGCCCAAACGGCTTGATACTATCGTCGTACTGCTTCTGCCGGTTGCGTGGCTCCGGCGCGCCGGCTTTCCGCTTAGGCGCAACTTCTGTGCCCCCGAAGTACATCGAACGCGCATTGGGCTGCAGGAAGTTTGGAGTACGCGTTCTGTTGGCGTAGTCACGCGCCTGATCCACTACGCGCCGCAGTTGCGTGCGTATGTTGTAGGCGTTGGTGACAAGCTGCGACGTGCCCACGTAGGCAGCGAATGTGCCAGACCGCATACGCGTATGCTGCAGCATCATCCCAACAAGCTCCGCAAAGCGCGAGCTGAGCGTCCAGTCGCTGCCCTCAATCATCTCCCAAAGATGCACGTGGCGTGTGATTCCGTGCATGCGTAGCTCGCTGCAGGCGTAGTCAAACGCCTTTTGTATGGCGGCCGACACGTCTGGCTTTAGGTGGATCATAAACGAGTTGCGCGGCTCGGCGATGCGTCCGTACGAGGACGCGTTTGCATCGGCTTGCTGGCTCGCTTGCAACGAGAGCTGGTTGCTGTAGTCCTGTGTGATATGCGAAAGAGACAGCATGACATCTCGCATCTTCATCTGCGTATCCGATTCATTCACCAGATTCTGCAACGCGACAGAAGCTTCAAAGAATCCCAGGCCCGCTTCGCCGGTTGCCACCCGTCGGGCACTCTCCTTCACGTCCGACGAAACGACGACTAGGTCGTGTTTGGCTGCATCGGATTCGCCCGACCGGCGCAAGTCGAGCTGCAAGTTTGACGCCTTCATCGTCGACTGAAGCGTAGACTCGACCAGCTTTGCGTGAAACTTGGACACCTCGTCGCGGATGGCGGAAGCGCGCTTGCTTCTATCCTTGTTGTACTTTGCCAGCTCCTCGTCTTCCCATGCAATTGCCGTTTCGGCCGACTCGCCGATCGACCCGGTAAGTGCCACGACGAAGCGGTAGAGGCGGTCGCCCGATACCGCAAGCTCGCGCATGGCGTCAGTCCAGATGTCGCTCCGCCTATCAAAGGCGGACTCCTCCAAGTCGCGAGTTGGCAACAGCAAGCGACGCTCCTGAGAAGACTCGTCCTTAAGCTTGTCTAAGTACGCATTCTCAACTTCGAGCTCCAGGAGGCCGTCAATTGCCATGATGCCTGCCGCCAGCTGGCTAGTGAGTCGTTGCCGGCTCAGGTCACGCGGCTGCACGCCAAGGTCCGGAACTAGCCGCGGTCCTGGGCCGCCATCCACAGGTGCAGCGGTTGTGCTGCCCGCACTGGTTGCAATGTACAGCGAGTAGTGATGCGGTCTGGCGTCTATGCGGGTCCGCGAGAACCCCTGCTCGATGCCCCTGCGCAGAGCGTTACTCAGCTGTGCGTGTGCAACCGTACTGTCGTTGCCTCCAAAGAAGCACACCTTGGAATTTGCAGCGGAATGGTGAGTTGGGCCCGGAGCGTCCCATGTGCCATTTTCGTTCGTGTCGTCTTTCCCCGCAAGCTCATGTTGGGCAAGTCCGCCCCGTTCCGCATCTGAGACGTCGGCGGGGTTCAGCCACGCCGAGTCTATGTTGAATGCTTGCGCCTCGCCCGACGCGCCCGACGCCTCCTTTTCAAACCGCGCAATTCCGGCATCAACCGGCAAAAGCAGCTCGCTGACCTTGCAGTTGTGGTTGTTGTCGTTGCTGTACCCACTGTAGCTGTGACAGGGGCGCGTGACACACACTTCCGTGTCGTAAGTTGGAAGGTAGCAGTTGCCCCGTGTGTGAGACACGCTTCTGGACCGCATCAGCGGAGCCAGCTGCTTCAGCTTTGCAGCGGCGGCTGCAGTTATATACACGTCCTGTTGTTCGGCGTCGTTTCCACTCGTGCTCCTTTGCTTTAGGCTGGCAATCATGAACTCGAGCATTGACGCTTCGCACGTAGCCTCCGCATACTCTTGCTCAAAATCAACGCTGTTGCGATCGCTGCCATCCTTGCTCACAAGAGGAGCCCATTGTGTGCACTTGGCTGCCTCTGTCTTATACGCAATGCCACCGCCGCTGTTTGCATAGGTCACACCTTGCATTTCGTCCATGCGCAGCACGTCGCCCACAAAGTCCGAATTGTACAAGTCTACGGATGATTGATGGGGCACCGCATCGCCATACTCCTGCATCAGCTGTATGCGGCGCTGCGCATCAAGTTGTATGCGCTTCGCATGCCGATCCGGACCACCAGTTGTGTGCATGCTGTGCAAGTCAAACGATTGTGGAGGCGGCCGACTCGTCGGGAAGTTGTATTCAAGCAGCTCTGAGCCGTGCGCGTCGTCGGCCTTCTGATGTGGACCCCTGTAGCCACAGAGACCCCTGAGTACACAAAACGCAACACACTCGAACTCGCAAGCGGTGTGTCGCAGAGCGGGCTCCTGCACACGCTGAGACGTATGCGGCCCACTCGACTGGTGCTCAATGACACATCTGGCAACCACAGAGTCGAGTTGTGCACCTCCAACGCTCACATTCGCCGCCGTCTTGCTCTCCGCAGGCAGCAGGTCGGCAAAGGGAGAGATGTGTTGCTTTAGAGCCCATGTGCGTTTGCGCAGGCTGGGTTGCACATCCTGCTCACCGTCGGCGACGGTGTACACCGTGCTTGTGTCTTTCGCAACGTCCCTGTTTACGACGAGTGCCTCTTCCGTGCACGCTCGCATGCGCCTACTAGCCTCATACACCGCGAGCTGCGCGGCGGGCACGAGCGTTGGCTCAAAATCGGCGTAGTTATCCGTCGCGACTGGTCCGTGTTGCGTGCGTTCACGCGAGGCGCCTGAGTTCGCCACCCCAACAAGGCCGGAAACGCTAGTCCTCAAATCGAGCTGTGCGAGGCCAGCCAGTATTTCGGTGTCCCGTTGCGCGTTGTATACGACGCGTCGTGCACTGCTTGTAAGCGCCTCCACGACCATGCACGGCACCGCGTCGTCACACATGAGAAAGTACAGCGTCTCCAGAAGGGCGGCCAGTCTGGCGCGGTTCTTCTTCGCCATCGATTCGACGTGCGCGATGCCGCCATCCTCTCCCGTCGCATATGCTGCTTGCAGCGCATCTCCGACGGCGCTGCGCTCTGTCGCCGCAAGCACGGCAACGACGCCGTCGCGCACTTCGGCAATGCACAGCAGCCAGGCGGCAGCTTTGGCCGACGCCTTCAGCCGTTCGGTGTGTTGCCTCGTCTGGCTCCTTGCAAACGCACGAAGGGCGCCAATCATTCCGCCTGCGGTGGCGGCTTTGACGCTGTACGGCATAGACGAGCTGTGCGTCAGGCGCAGCCTCTCGCCACCGTCTCCGGCCCAGAGTGCCGTCACCGACTGCGCCAGGTACTGTGCATCGTCGTGCCCCATGGCAAACCGAGCTTCTAGCACTGCTCTTCCCGACGACACTGACGTCGCTTCAGTGGTGTCCTTCTCCATGTCCTTTAAAATGCCCACAAGCCGATCGCGTATCCGGTTGCTACTGTTGATTCCAAACGAAGCGTCGCTTGCGAGGGTTGCGGCGTTCCCGGCAATGCTGGCCTTGACGAACATATCTCGCGAACATTCGCCGCCAAGCTTTTGCCGCTTGAGACGCACGTCCGCCCCGCGTGCTGGCACGTACATCGCGAAGGCCGGTGCCGTCGTGGTTACCAAGTGGGCACTGCCATACTGCGTTTAAGACGCGCTGCTGCATATATCACACGGCCGCAACACCAATAGTGGCGTGCGGCTGCGGCGGCCCTGGCGAGGCTAGTCTGTGCCGCATGTGGCACCAGACGCTGCTGCGAGACGAACCCGTCAGCATCTGGCGCGCCACTATCGGCAGCGACACAAAAGCCTTCTGCATTCCCAATGCCCGTGCGCTGCCGTCCGTTGCGCCAGCATCGCATTCCGCACCGAGCAACCAACCGTCACAAGACGCGGCCCGCACGATGCCGATTGCAGTTGAGATTGTCAAGCACCGCGGCCGATACGACGTTGTAGTCAACGGGGTGCAGCAGCCAAACGCACAGAGCGTCAGCCTGCCGCCGCCGACGCAGAGCGACACGCTGACCGAAGACGACAGCAGTTACGTGTACCCAATATTGCTCTCTGTGCGAGTCGAGCAGGGCGAGCGGTATCCCGAGCGCTGTGCCGTCGTGGCAATGCAACGGACCGTGCAGCCTGATGCGACTGGCGATGCGGTTGCGTGTGGCGAGAGTATGCCTGTTGAGGTGCGGTCGGCGGCAGCGGTTCTGTGCAAGCCAACCGTGCTTCCATACCCGATGGCCGCAACAGCCCCGGCGTACGTGACGCTGCACGCCTACCCCATGCTATACGACGCAGAGGCAAAATTCATAGCTGCCGGCAACCACGTTCAAGCTAAAACGCGCCTGGAGAGTGCACCCGCTGAGTATGCCAATGCTCTCTCGAAGGGCGTGCGCCAATACACCGAAGACCACTTTCTTGCAAGTAAACGTGCCAAGACAACTTTTCTGAATTGGATTGAGAGAGAGCGTAATGCAACAAGCGCGGAGGACTACTGGTCTAACAAAAGGGCAGAAACTACCAAAGCACTAGCATCTGCACTCTTGGAGCCACCCGCTGCCTACAGGGTGACAGTCAAGTCGTTGACAAAGGCAATGCGACACATTCAGAACACGCGCTCTGGCGTGTCTGGACCTGCGCAGACCATCTCAGATCTTTACGAATCGGGACACAAGATAGCGTCAACGCTGCTATGGCACCTTTTGTCAACATCACGACTCAAAGTAGATAGAAAAAGGCGGTCGTTAGCTTCGGCAGACGGCGTGTACAGCGTAGACGAGCAACGGCAGCACCTTGAGAAATATACAAGCAAGCAAACAGAATATTCCGAGCTGCCTCGTACGCACGTATCCGTCTCATCTGTCAGCTCTCCTGTGTACACCACAACATTCTACCGGGTAAGCATCGTTGAACAGGGCGGCGCATTACCAACCACAATCGTAATTCAGGCAAACGCTGCAAATGCGCTCTCTGCAGGCCACATTGCGCTGCGCCGCAGTGCCGAGTATGAGCAGTGTCGTGCTGCGCGAAATGATCTGCAGGATGCCATCAATGAAATGCCTCCAGCTTCAGACAACGATAAAGACAAGCAAACAGTGCGAGCTGACGTTAAGCAGTTTGCCACTGACGCGGAATATCTGCGGGAGATGGTAAAGAAACAACTTACCGAGCAACGGCAACAACACCGGAAGAACGACGAAAAGGAACTGGCCACCATTGAAGCAGAGTTGTCTCGAAGTGCAATTCTTTCCGGAGTTGTGTCTGCGCTCTTTGGCGGAGCCGCCGCAAGCTCAGACGCGAACAGGAGAGAGAAAGAGCGAAAGGCGGCGCTGCTGAGACGCAGGCTAAGGGTAAAGGATCCAGTCGCCATTCGGCCGAATGCAAGCATCCTTGAGATGGTCGCATTACTTGCGCCGAACGTGTGGAACAGCATACTAAAGAACCCGCCGAGCGAGTCGTCCACCGAAGATGTAGACGCGCCGTACATATTCAAAGCCGAACAATTGGATGCCTTCGACAGCATCCGTTCCAAATTGGAAACGGCAGAGAGGCAGTATCACACCGTCATAACACCTGAACTCCAGCCCGACGCCGCATGGATCGTGCGAACGCTTCCAGCGTTTGTGTCGCTGGATCGTCTTCAGCGCGTCACCCCCACGCGAGCTACCGATGACGATGAGGATGTGTCTGAAAGTGCAGCCGAGAAACGCCGGAGCATCAAAGAGTTGCGCAGTGCCTTGGAAAGGTGCAGCCAGCTATTCGATGTGGACAGGAAGTCGCAGACAATTCAACTGCCACACTTCTATCAGTTCTACAAGCTCGTCAGAGCACTTGAGCCGCGGGACCTGTGGCAGCTTGGCATGCCCGTCTCACAGAGCATGCCAGTAAGCACAATGTCCGCGTCTTGCTTGCCGTCCGCGTACGTCATCCTTGCCGACGCCATCGCGTCCGAAGCGGGCGGGCGGGCGCTTGCGGACGCAATAGCACGCGCCAGCGGTGGCAAAACGCAGAGCGGCCAGCACGCGCTGCAGCCTGCCAAGCTCCCGATGCATCACTACAGCCTGCAAGCTGCTTCTATTCTTGCGGAGGTTGCCTGCATGCACTATGAGCGCTGCGCAAAGAGCAGAAGCGCCCGCGTCATGACGCACGAGTGCCTCCTGGATCGGGTGTGCCAAGCCGCGACGCAAGATGCACTCGACGCCGCTCTCTTCCTTGATGGGGCGTACGGACCTGCCGAAAGCAGTAAAGTCGTGTTCAGGCCCGAGTGCGACGGCTGCATCTTTGCGCTGCCTCAGTACCTGTCACTTGCGCTGGCTCTGCGGGTGCTGTCGGTGCTGCAAGTCGACCTAAAGCTGCGGCGGCTGCGGCGGATGCAGATTGCCCACATCCGCCTCGTCGCAAGGGCGCTGCGCAAGCTGTGCGAACGCGCCTTCCCGATATGGCTACTTCCGTTCGTCTCGTCGCAGACGACGTTTGCATCCGTCCCATCGGCGCTCAAGCAGCAGCAGGCGCAGCTTACGCAGGCGGACTTCAAGTCGCGCGCGTGCCACCAATCGCTGCAACGCGTGCAGCTTGCCATGGCAGCGATTCCACAGGCCGAGAGCAACATGCTTGGGCGCGCCGTTTGCATCGTGGCGGCCGCTTGTGCATACCCCGGCGTCGTTGCGACCACCGGCTCGGCCGACGACAAAGTCGGCCTTGCGAGGCTGATTGGGCAGGCTCTGGCAGGCCATGCAGACGCCGAGCACGACGCCGGCGCAATCGCTCAGGCGTGCGCCGCGGTGGACACGCGGCGCACGCCACTTGCAGCTTCGCTGCTGCAAGAGCGGCTTGCTCACTTTCGCATCAACGCAGACGCGGACGCGCTGTCCGTCGCCGCCTCCGGTGGCGACGCGTTGCTCGACGCGATGCAGGAACTCTCGCTTGCCTCCGCGGCCAGAGGCGACGCGCCAGAGGGCGAGGCGCGTGCGCACGCGGCCTACTTCATTCCGTTTGGGGTCTTCGGCGTTGGAGGCTGCACAGCCCCGATGAGCGTGACGCTCTTCGAGCATGCGGTGTGGACTCAAGACCTGATCAATATTGCGGCGGCGGACGCCAACAATGCGACGCCAGAAGACACGGCGGAGGTAACGTACGTGCAATTTGATGCAGCAAGCGACGGCTCGATTCTGCACCCAAGCATCGTTGAAGTCGAAGAAGACCGCGTGCGCATCTTCTTGTGTCCAGTCGCAGAAGCCGTGTGCATGGACGTCGCGGTAGACCCGCTTCAGAATCAGATTGACGCGGTGCTTCGCGTCGCACACATCGGCGAGGAGCCGAGCAGGCGCATGATGTTCAACGTCGAGCGGCTCGTGCAGGCCATGCTTGCCGCATCGGGAAGCAGCTTAAACGCAATGGGTCGCACGCTCATTTTACGCGTCAAACAAAATGACTCAGAAGACACGCGCTACCTCACGGCTGCCGCATGTGTGGCAAGCGCCATGTTTGATCGCATGGCCAGCACGGGCACGCGCGTTTGTGTCCGCGACACTACTTCGAGCAGGGACGCGGCTACGCTGTCCGCCGTGCACGCGATGGCCGCGTCGCTCTCCAAAGCGGGCGTCAGTGCCATGCCGCTCGGAGAGCTGTGCAGCGTGCTTACGCTGTTGCGGTAGTGGCGTCATTTGGGAAACACCAGGTCGGCCGCACGGCACCAGCATGGTATTTTCATGTCTTGTGCAAGCTTTGCCGGCGTCAATTCGGCTTGTGTGACGACCCACAGCAGAACTTCCGTGCGCACCGAGTGGGGGAGCTCGTCGTACTCCACGCTCGTCTGTGGCCCCCCATACCTCATCGGGTTGCACCTGCGCGGGCGTCCTGTCAGCACCATTCCAATGCCTTTCTTAATGTTGTCCGTCAGCCATCCTGTGTAGTCGGGGTCAGAGCAAAGGCAGTCGATTGCCACTTGCGTGATTGGAAGGAACGAGTACGTCGTGTTGCTCAAATAATCAGGCGAATGGGACCAGCTCGCAACAATGTGCTCAATGTATTGCATGACGCCGCTCGCGTCGTACTTGTGCGCAAGCACAACAAGCTGCCTCGCTGTCCCAAGGTGCTCGCAAAGCCAGTCCAAGCTGAGGTCCATGGGCTTTGACGCAAACGACATCAGACCGGCCAGGTCAACAAACAGCCGCACCGTCTGCTCGTCAAAGTCGTCGACCGCAAACACGTTGGGCGTGGCTAAGTCTGCCTCCGCCAGAATCGACGCAAAGACGCGGGAGGCCATGCTGAGTACAGACGCGCTCGCTGCGACCGTGACGCCAAAGGCGCAGCGCAGCGTCACAGTGGAGTCCATTTGGGGCCGCGTCCGAACGAGCGGCGCGACACGCGAGCGTGCAGACTTGCGTGCAAGCCCGAGTGCGTGCTCAACTGGACTGCGGCGCCGCACCGCAGAGGCGCAAGCAATCGCAGCAACCGGAACTTTTCCGGAACGGTGCGCACTCTGCTACAGATTCGTCAACCCACTCTTCACAGGCGGGCGTGAACAACTAGTTGAAATTGGGATGAAATTGGGATGAAATTGGGATGTTTTACTTAATGTAAAATCGTTCACACACCACCCGTGAACAGCGGGTTGACGAATCTGTAGCACAGTGCACACCGTTCCGGAAAAGGTCCGGTTCAATCCGGACTGACGACACACACCCAACTGTTCGTCGTTGGAGGACGAATTGTTGATCGCGTCGAAGTAAAGTGTGTGGCTCACAAAGAGCCCAAAACGTCGCATGCAAGCACGCGCGCCCAAGGATCAGGCGTTGTGTTCAGCGCCGCCCTCGCTTGCAAGTCTCTTTGCGATCTTTGCTGCGAGTGCAGCCACGTCGCAACCCGCCAGCAGTTCCTCAATCACAATCTTCATGGCGTAGTCGACGGCGACTTCGGAGACGACGTCGTCTCGCGCGATCTTGGCAAGGTTGAGTGAGGGCTGTGTCTGCTTTACCTCCTCGCTGCACTTGGCCTCAAAGCGCTTGACGAGCGACTCAACATATGCCTCCATTTCAAGGCGTGCGGAAACGAGGGCAGCGTCAGTGCAGCGGCTGCGCAAGCACGACCAAGCCTTGCGGCGCCGTACCGCACAGGCGCAAGCAATCGCAGCAACCGGAACTTTTCCGGAACGATGCGCACTCTGCTACAGATTCGTCAACCCACTGTTCACAGGCGGGCGTGAACAGCTAGTTGAAATTGGGATGAAATTGGGATGTGAAACTTAATGTAAAATCGTTCACACGCCACCCGTGAACAGTGCGTTGACGAATCTGTAGCAGAGTGCGCACCGTTCCGGAAAAGTTCCGGTTGGCCCGGAAGCGACCTTGATGAATCTGTGCAAGGCGCGGCGCCGCACACACGCAAAGCATGACAGCCCTTGTCCGTCAAGTCGCAACGCCACACGCGTTGCATATTCAGTCGTCTCCAGAATGCCAGCCGACTCTAAGCCAATTGTCAACATCGCTGAGGTGCAAGCGGCGCTTGCTGAGCTAAAGCATATACAGCAAGCCGGGTCGCCTCCGATTGACTTCTCGCCTGAGGTAAGGCAGCAGGTTGAGTCGTTCCACGATGCCGTGCAACGTGGGGCCTCGGCCCTAGAGAAGGGCTTGGAGCAGGCTGTCCAGACGCAGAAGACTGCGTTGCAAACCGCGCAGATCGTCACGATGCAAGCGCACGCGGTTGCCGTGGCGAGCTGGCTCGGCAGCGAAGGCCATATCAAGCACATGTGTCTGCACGGGCATGCCGCCGACATCGCCATCCGGATGGCGTGCATGTACGGTTACCGCGTCAAGGAAGTGAGTTCGCACTATGATGCTCAGACTCAAGCAAGGGAGGCAATCGACGCGCTTCGTGTGTTGACAGCTGGACTTGAGCATCACGGAGCGTCGTTTCGCAAGATAAGCGTCACGCCAGATTGAAGCGGGGCGCTTGGCATGGCCACACGCAGCGGCAAGTAGAACAAGCAACGGCTTGTGTGCATCGCTTGCAGCTACTCGCGCAATGCCTTCTAGTCACGCACGTGTTAGACACTGCGCCGAATGTAAACAGTGGCATTGAAGAATCTGTAGCCGAGTGTGCACCGTTCGGGCAAAGGTGTGGTTTGCCGGGACACGACATTGATGACTTTATGCAGAGTGTGACGCACACCCGTGCAATCTAAAAAACGCGCTACACGTTGTGCATGCGACAGTAGACCCCTTCGTTTGGACACCTCGGCGTCAAGTGGCGCACATTCCACGCAAACGCATCTCCGTCGTGTACCGACCACGCACGACACTCGTCGTGGTCGGCACTGGTAAATGCCAGTTGCGCCTCCGCCAGCTCGTCGACGGGTGATAGGTTGGCAGCAACGGCACTACTACTGCGGCTACACGCCACGATGCGCACGTCCGACAGTCCTGTAAGAAACGTGGTGGTGCCGGACGCAGAGGCGGACATGCCAGCATCGCTTGCAATCGTTGCACGTGCACCACCAAGCACCCACAGCTCAACGTTGTGCGATATTACCCTCGGGTGTACCCACTGCGACCCGGCGTACAAGTGCTCCACGCGTGTCTGGTACGACCCGTCTGAAAGCGGCGCAAATGTCACAACTGCGACTCCGCGTGTCACACCCCCCTTCGCCGCACGCCCTTCGGACAGCGCACGGCTGCTGAGCGGCGCGTCGCCGTGCATGACGGTGCCGCGAGCGCGCGGCCATGCTGCGCAGTCGCCACCGCAAGTCTAGCGCGTCTCAACCGGGTCCGAGGAGTGGTGCAGCCGCAGGCTTCACGCGGAAACAATATGCTGCGGCAGGGCAACCCGAAAGTGCACATGCTGCGCCGTGGGTGAGGGCCAGAGCATCACAACGATGGAGCGCTTGTCCGCCGACAGCGAGACCCGCGGTTTTTGATAGCGCTGCAAGCCGAGGATGTTGTACACGACGTGCTCAAACACGTCGTCCTCGCAGTGCAGCGAGTCCGCCATGTACTGGCTCATGCGGTCGCGGTGCTCCTTGCGCGATGGCGCGGGGCCAAGCTTCGCTTTCATGCGCGACACGACATACTCTTCCCAAGGTTCGGAATTTGCGATCAGCAAAGCATGCGCGTCCGCCTGCTGCTCGAGCAGCACACTGTGTGGAATTCCAGATTCGATAGACAGCCTAGACACGTGTTTCTGCACGCTCTGCATGGCCTTCCTCACCACCGGGTTCGCCATGCCGTTCGTCATTGTCAAGCAGCACGGTTGAGCTGTGGCTGATGTTTGGCCTCGACACATCCAGTCGAGTCGACTGCCAGCACAGGCATGCACGGACCGTCAGGATCGCCGACGCTGCAGCACGCGCGCGCACAAGCAAACTGCCAGCACGGGCGCAGCCGTCACGCAGCATCGCGCCGCAGCGCGTTTGGGACGCAAGGCGGTCACCGAGCAGCACGCGGCCGGGCTGCGACCTGGTCGCGCGTCGCGTCGTCGTGGCGAGACAAAAAGCTGCGGCGCCGCATCTGCTTG
>OBMK010001178.1_pt1 | contig 22873 bp, 27 predicted proteins | sample 1539081 | NCBI WGS metagenome assembly OBMK01 (sample SAMEA3355528, study PRJEB22509) | marine metagenome | biome: marine; feature: river plume; material: water | place: USA | collected 2010-08-07 | depth 0.5 m | reverse complement strand
TACCATAGTCATATTCTGATGCCGGTTCCCATAATCCACCCATATCAATAGATGTACCAATTGCCGACTTGGGACTTGCATTTGATCTTTTTTGATGACCGGCACCGGCTGTTCTTAGTTTTACAATTGGTTCATCAAGTAATCCACGATCTGTAATCTCAACAAAATCAATAGTTGGTTCAACTTGAACTCTTGATAATTTAGTTGTTGATTTTAATCCTGATATATTCAGTCCTTTATAGTTATTTGGCATCGTATTCTCCTAATTGATTATGGTGCGCCGAAATCTGTCATATCTAGTCTGTTACCATTCGATGGTTGGTCTGGAGTACTATATGCATATCTACCATCTGGGCTCACTGTCAATGTAGTGTCAGTGAATTGCTTAGAGTGATTTGCTTGGCTCAATAATGTTTTAGTTGATGACATATCAAATGCAGTTGCTAATGAATAGATTTTTATTTGGCCTTGACCCTGTAGCCATATAGTTAAGCCATCTGGAGCCATGAACCCCTTAGGTCTGGTTTGATTCCAATTGTTACTAACATTGCCATAAGAAAAGTATGTGGCGGTAGATAAATCCCATGCAGATGTTAAATCGAAAACAATTACACCAGTATTGTATGTGCTACCACTTTGATATCTGGTCCATGTATCAGTACCAGAATCGTAAGTTAAGTATGAACAAAGAATAAATGCAGTTAGTTTTGTTCCATCTCCTGAAATGTTCCAACTCATCACACTATTATTAAAATTATAATAACTTGGATTAGTTGTAAGCGTACCCATATGAAAACCTGTTGAAGACGCAGACGGCGAGGTAAATACGTCTTTTTCATGTAAATTAAAAAGTGCCACACTATCATACCAACCTCTTAAAACTCTGTTACCATTATCAACCACCTCTAATGCTGAAACATTACCTGATCCATTTGTAACAGTAAATGAACTATAACTATTGGTTCTTGTAGACGCATCAAGATCATACGGTACTGATAAATTATATGCATTCATATAACTTTGTCCGATAATATAGCCAATTGAACCGTCAGAGTTAAAAGTTACTGATCTCTGATTACCCCTAGGAATACCAGCATGAGCACCATAAGTACCATCACCAGTTGGAACACTATAGTTGTTAGTAGTTCCACCATTCCAATTATCTCTGTTTACCCATGGTGTTGTCGGCGGAGGAGGTGGGTTCATTAATTTGCGTCTAGAACTCCAAACAGCGTCTTCTGTTACTGCGAAAGCACCCTCTTCAACTTCTCCATAATCATAGATTGATGCCGGTTCCCATAATTCACCCATATCAATAGATGTACCAATTGCAGACTTTGGACTTGCATTTGATCTTTTTTGATGACCGGCACCGGCTGTTCTTAGTTTTTCAATTGGTTCATCAAGTAATCCACGATCTGTAATCTCAACAAAATCAATAGTTGGTTCAACTTGAACTCTTGATAATTTAGTTGTTGATTTTAATCCTGATATATTCAGCCCTTTGTAGTTATTTGGCATTTCAAATCTCCGATTGAATTATTAAATTTTATGCAAATTGTGTGAGACTTGCCATTACAGTGAAAGTTGCATCAGCAGTTTTGATAATTGTAAAAGAGTATGTATCAATGCTATCTGCATTTCCTTCTGTTGGTGCTGAACCGCCAGACCATTTTGGCGTACATACTGTATCATCAATTTTATATGCATTCACATAGTACGCTGTTGTCCCCTGTGTCAATAGTATTACTGCAGTGAAACTTTCGCCAACTGCAAGACTTGAATTTACATTTGTAAAATTAATTTCTCTGTCAGCAGTTTGTTCTACAGTAGCAAATAAAACACCTTGTGTAGTAGCATCAAATAATAGTGTCCCAGTTGTACTAATATTAGTAGTTACATTTTCATGTATTTCTGCTAGTTTAGTAGCACCTGATACGTCTAAGTCACCAACAACAGTTAGTGATTGAAATGAAGGATCAGTTGATACGCCGCCAACTGTGTGCCCACCAACAGTAGTACCATCATGTACTACTAGTTCATTTGTAGTTGTGTTTACAGTTACTTCACCAGCCTCACCCGTGAAGGATGCGTGGTTTGCGGTAGTACCACGTCTAAATTGTACAGCATATGCCATTTATAATTCTCCTAAAGTATACTTTATAATGTTACAAGTATTTATCAAATCATGTTTAATCTTATATATACACATTTTAATTACTGCAACAATAAAAAAAGCGTTCAAAGAACGCTTTTTTAGTTTTAATATATATAAAAATTTAACCTTTGAGTGAACCAGTAGGCGGTGTAAAGTTAGCGGTATATCTTGCTACACCTTTTGTGAATCTAACATCTTGAAGATAACCTTTCCAGTCATATGATCCACCAGTCCTTTGACCAAGTAAAAAATCTATTGTATTTGTAAAGTTATAAGTTCCACCGGTTGTAGATGTACCAACAGATATCCCATCAATATATAAAGTCCATGTGCCAGAATTTCTTACTATTGCCACATGATGCCAAGTAAATGCAGTAAATGGACCACTGGCACTGGGACTTGGATCCATTTGATTCAACCAAAGCTGTAATGTTGAATTGTGTGTATATAAAGTAAATGGATTATTATCTGTATAGGAACTTGCACTTAATATACCTCTATAAGAAGCACTCTGTGCAACATCTTGATACATCCATAATTCAAATGTCAAATCTGCTGATCCCATTTCTAAATCTGTGATAGTTACATTATCACCACTGCCATCAACATAAATTGACTTACTATTTGCAAACTTAACTTGAGTAGTTGAACCAGTAGTATTGCCTTCTAGAGTGAGAATAGTTTTATTTTGAGTTTTATCTATTATAGAAGATTCAGTACCTTTTAGATGAATATCCATTCCAGTAGACGTTGCAGGTAATGAATTTGGAACGAAGTTGGAATTATACAATGCTTGGCCTTTTACAAAACGAAAATCTGCAATATAGCCATGAAAACGAACATCGCCTGTTGCTCTCATTCCTATGTATAAGGGATATCCGCCATTTGTGATTGTCGTAGTAATTGTTTCTTCTGCTTGTAAGTTACCGTTTACGTATATTTTAATCGTATTAGCATCTTTAACAAGTGCAACATGATTCCATGTAGATAAATCAAACACATTAGAACCTGTTTCTATAATTTGACGCGCACCAATCCCATTACCGGTACCGAGGTATGCGTAAATTTCTTTACTTGTCGTTGTGCTCAGTGATACTTGTGCAAATGATATATTAGCTCTGCCATCTTTATCAAACAATGTACAGTTACCGCCCGGTTCTTCCTGATAAAACCAACATTCTGCTGTGAAATCATCATCGCTCACTGTCCCAACACTATCAGATGGTATATATAATCCTCCACCGTCAGGAAAGTAAATTGATCCGCCGTGGTTTGTTGAATCATATTCTGCATAGTCATATGGTGTAAATGGCATTGTGGAAACATCGCCTGTCTTTGACATTGAGTGATTGTTAGCAGAGACATCACTAAATTGCAGCCCTTGAGCAGTTAATAATTTTGTATTAGTAACTTCTGTTAAAGGTTCGGTTGGTGGGGTAAAGTTTGCACCATATACTGCGGTACCTTTGACATATCTAAAATCTCTAATATTTCCTTGAAGTGCTGACTCGTATAAATTACTCCCATCACTAACATTACCAATAGTAACATAACTGGGAGAACTTGTAATAAATTCAGAAGTTCCAGCATCGTATGTATCTTCAGATACACCATTTACATATAAAGTTATAGTAGTGCCACTTCTTTCGACTGTAAGATGGTACCATTTATTATTTTCTATTGTTGTAGTAGACCTTAAAATTTCTCCTGCTGTCCAGCTGTTCAAGGTAAGGACAGTGTTGTTATCATTATGCCTATCAACGAAAGCCAACGACTGAGAGTTTTGCCAAAATGGACCAAAATTCCATATTCTAGGATAGGACTGAAGTTTTGATACCGGATAATACCAACATTCTATTGTAAAATCATCTGTGCCAAAACCAAAATCGGCATGCGTGTCTGATTTTACCCAATCTCCACCAGATCCATCAAAGTACATACTGTAGCCACCGTGTCGGAATGGACTAAATGTATTAGCTATTGGATCACCTACTAAACTCACAGTATGATTATTAGATGAATGATCAATAATATCATTATTAGATGTATCGACTGCTGTTACTAGTAATTGTGTATATCTACTATTAGTGATATTGAAGAAAAGAGATAATACTGTAGTTGTACTTACCGCGCCATTCGTTCCATCAGTTGCAGATATAGCCAATGTAAACTCACCTTCGTCTGCTGAATCAGCACCTGGTGTAATTGTAAAAACATTATCTGCTTGTGATATTGTAGCAGTTGATCCAAGTGATCCAGATGTTATTGCATAACTCCATGTAAGTGGGAATCCTTCTGGGTCGGTTGCGGCTGCAGTAATTACTGTAGGTGTGCCATCTCCATTAAGATTGTATGATGAATTAACATTTGTAATTGCAGATGGGGCATTATTTTGTACTGTTGCAATTAGATACCAACCTGTTCCTGTGTAAAAATATAAATTATTATTTGAAGTAAGATATACCTGATCTCCTGCACTCATTCCGGTTTTTGCAATTAATGCTGGCATGTCTGCCAATATTTCTGTTGAAGAAGTGTTTGCGCTACTAGAAGGAGAAGGAACAGATGAATATACCATAATTGAGAAGGCTGCGGTTGTACTAGGATTGCCCACATTTCCCGAATCGTTATAAATAGTAACTGTAAATCCAGTAGTAGATTTAGAAGAAACCTGAATATTGATATCATCGAATCCTTCTACATCACTTATGACTGCATAATTTACATCTGTCTGCGCAGTTGCAAAAGTAAAGTCCATTGTACCATATGCGCCATTCCAATTTGACCAACTTATGTTTGTACCTGAACCATCTGATGTGGTATTGACATATGCAAATGCAGATGGAGAAATAATTGAGGATATATCACCGCCTCCACTGTCACCACTATTTGATAGGGTAGTAAATGTGAATGTTCCAGCACCATCAGTAGTAAGAACTTGACCATCAGTTCCATCACTGATATTTAAATCAGTCAATGTACTTGCACCACCTGTACCGCCGCCTGAACCAACAACATGGCCGCCAACAGTGACGCCATCGTGCACTATTAATTGATTGGTGGTTGTGTTTACAGTTATTTCGCCTGCTGCACCAGTGAATGATGCATGTTCAGCAGTTGTACCACGCCTAAATTGTACTGCATATGACATGTTATTATTCTCCTAAATTACGTGTTATGATATTACTTTGATAGTATTTATCAATATATCGTTCTTACATATGTATAGTTAAATTACTTTTTCAATAAAAAAGCGTTCAAAGAACGCTTTTTAGTTTTCGTATATTTTAAGATTTTAGCCTTCCAGTGGTGATGTTGGTGGTGTAAAGTTTGCAGTATACCTTGCTAAACCTTTGGTAATACGGAAGTCCTGAATATAACCTGTCAAGCGATTACCGATACCGCCTCCGTTTGCGGAGTCATATTCTGCTCCAATTGCAAATATACAATCATCCCAATTAATCGTAGATAAACTTGACAATGTTTTAGATATAACTTCAGATCCATTTAAATAAACTTTTACTAAAGTTCCTACAACAACTACTGCAATATGGCTCCATTCATTTTGAGGCACATCCGTACTGGTCGTCCAGTAACTGGTCGATCCATAATATAAACTTCCGCCGTTGCCACCTACAAACACAAGTACATTATCTCCATTAGAAATTTTATTTAGACCAAAGAAGGCGGTCGAAGGGCTGTAGAATGTTATTGGATATATCCAACCTTCGATTGTAAATCCTTCGCTTGTGTCTAATGGCCCACTTCCTAAATCTTCTACTCTAACATAACCACTGCCATCAAAATACATCGACTTACTATCTGCAAACTTAACTTGAGTAGTTGAACCGCTAGTATTGCCAATTAGAGTTAGATTACCGGTTTGTGCCTTATCTATGATAGAAGCATCTGTGCCTTTGATGTGCAAATCGGCTCCAGTGGCTGTGGTTAAAGGGACAGATGGTGGGATAAAATCACCATCATACACATAAGAACCAGTAATTAATCTTAGATCCGAAATATAACAATTAACTCCATTACAAAATGTTCTAGAAGTTTGAGTACTCGTTATATCTGCTCCATCATTCCAAGTTGCATTTTGATTGTAGGTAGTTAATGTTCGACTTACACCATTTACATAAATTTCAACAATTCCGTTTCTTCTTTGAGCGACAAGATGAGTCCATTCTTTTGGGACTATCCAATAGTTATCAATAAATTTTCCAACTATAAAACTACCATATAAACCATAACTAAAAGTTAAACCGTTAAATCCATCTAATGTACTTGGCCCAAATGTCCAGCCTACACCAGTCCCACTTGTTTCAGCACTAATAATTGGTTTTGTAGACTGTGCCGCTATTGCATTTGCACCTCCAGGATTCCAATTTTCGTCTGTCCAAATCCAAAATTCATATGTAAAATCATCTGTGCCAAGATTAAGAGCATCAGGCACTGTGACACTGCTGCTACCATCCAAATATACAGACCCGCCGTGGTCGGTTGGATTATATTCTGCATAGTCATATGGTGCAAATGGTTCTATTTTTGGGATGTGTCCTCCGAGAATAACAGTATGGTTATTTGATGAACCGTCTGCATAATAAGGACGGTGACAGGTAAGAAGGCTAGTGTTCGGTACTGACTCCAGGCGTTCATCCGGTGGAGTGAAGTTACTAGTATAAATAGCAGTACCTTTTACGATTCTAAGATCTGAAATATGTCCGTCATATGCAGTGTTGTAACCATTTATTCCCTGGCCTATTCTAATAGGCTGGCTGCTGCCCAAGTTGGAACTACTGGTTCTTGAGGCTGCAAGGTTTCCATTAATAAATATTCTCCATACTCCGCTCTCTCTAGCAAGGGCAATATGGGTCCATTCGTTAGTTAAATTAATCCCAGTAGAAACCTCTATATTCGCAGGTCCATCATAAAACTGTATATAGGCTCCGTAGCGTGCTTCGCCCAAGTAGATAACAGTTGCTGAGGCGTCCACTGCCGACCTGAGGTCTACCATGGCACCGCCTGAGAGCGTCGAATAGGTGCCGCCAAACTTAGTCCAAAATTCTATTGTGAAATCCCCAGTACCAAAGCCCAAGCTCTCATGACTTGCAATGTTCAATTGATCAAATATTCCATTAAAGTACATACTATAACCACCACTTCTATAAGGACTAAATGTACCAGAAACAGCATCACCAGTTGTTGTTACTGTATGGTTATTAGTAGATGAATCTGTTACATTACTATTATCTGATGTACCAACTGCTGTTACTAGTAATTGTGTATATCTACTATTAGTGACACTAACTTGGAATTGCAATGATATTGATGTTGCTGTGTTTACTGCACCATTGGTGCCGTCAGTTGCAGATATAGTTAATGTAAACTCACCTTCGTCTGCTGAATTAGTACTTGGAGTAATAGTAAAGACATTATCAGTTTGTGAAATTGTAGTTGCGCCAAGTGAACCACTCGTTACTGCGTAACTCCACGTAAGAGGAAATCCTTCTGGGTCGGTTGAGGCTGCAGTAATTACAGTAGGTGTGCCATCAATAGAAAGATCATATGATGAATTAACATTTGTAATTGCAGATGGGGCATCATTCTGTACTGATGCAATTAGATACCAACCTGTTCCTATATATAAATATAAATTGTTGTTTGAAGTAAGATATGCTTTATCTCCTGTAATCATTCCAGTTTTTGCAATTAATGCTGGCATATCTGCGAGAATATAAACTTCATCACTGCCAACACTGCTACTATTACTTGATCCATTCACTTCTAATGTAGGCGTTGATGCATATACTATAATAGAAAATGTGCCTGTTATATCAGGACTTGCTACGTTTCCTAAACCATCATAGATAGTAATTGTAAATCCAGTAGTAGATTTAGAAGAAACCTGAATATTGATATCATCGAATTTTTCTACATCACTTATGACCGCATAATTTACATCTGGCTGTGCAGTTTCAAATGTAAAGTCCATTGTACCATTGGAGTTATTCCAATTTGACCAACTTATGTTTGTACCTGAACCATCTGATGTTGTATTGACATATGCAAATGCAGATGGGGAAATAATTGTAGAAGTTTGACTGCTGCCTCCACTATTTGTTACGGTAGTAAACGTGAATGTTCCAGTACCATCAGTAGTAAGAACTTGGCCATCAGTTCCATCACTGATATTTAAATCAGTTAATGTACTTGGCCCGCCGCCGCCACTAACTCCTGCACTAATAGCATGGCCACCAACAGTGACGCCATCGTGTACTATTAATTGATTAGTAGTTGTGTTTACTGTTATTTCGCCTGCTGCACCAGTGAATGATGCATGTTCAGCAGTTGTACCGCGTCTATATTTTACAGCATATGCCATTTATAGTTCTCCTACAGAATATATTATATTAATTATTATTTCTTTTTAAAAACGTTTTTGAAAGGATTAGACATCTTAAACAATTTTTTTGGTTTGTCATGATTTTGCATTGCAACTAGCGCATCATTGAATTCTTTCACAGTGTTAATACGATTTAGTGCCTGATGCTTATCTTTCTGTATTTCAATATCGTCTGCAGACAAATACTTTATATTGCCCGCAACATTGTTGAATACTCCAACTAATTTACCTTTTTTGACATCCACATATAAAAATTTCATAGTATGTCTCCTCTTTAATTTTTAATACATCGCAGTGGATATATTTATATATTGTATTTATTCAGATTATTATGTTTGTTAAGTATAAATATATGTATGAAAATTAACGAAATGATAGAAATAACTTTACCTAAAGATATCTTAAATCAGTTGATAAATCTTTCAATCAACGGTGATAAAACACATATGAAAGATTTGTCTATAATAGAAGAACAAGACAAAATTAAAGATATTTTAAAAAAATTTATAGATATAAAATATTTTCATTACTCAAATATTTTTAATCATGAGTCACCTTTTACAATACATAGTGATATAAGTGCTAAAAAGAAATCAATTCTACTAATTCCTATTCGAGCATACAAAGAGCAAAAGTTTATTGTTTTTGATCAAACTGTAGATAGTGATAAAGAAGTTTCTTGGATCTATAACATATTTGACGATAAAACAGACCTGGAATTAAAAGAAATGTATTATGAATCATCCTTGCGTACTAGACCTTGTGATACAGATTTTGTAAAAGGATGCACTGGGTTATCTATCGATGAACAATTATTTGAATATTTGCCATATACAAAAGATTTGTATCATGGATTAACAGGAAAAGCATGGAGTTACACTCCCGGAAAAGCATTATTATTTCCTGCAAATAGAATACATGCAACGGGTAAAATGCAGTCGAGTAAAATAGGCTGCACTATACAATTTACAACAGACAATCTTGAGATTTCAGCAAAAACACGCATCCTACCTTAAATGAATTTTGTTTTGCAGTTCCGTGTAATTGTGTTGTTTTGAAAATTAGTCCTTTGCCAACTGATTGAATCCAATTTTTTCCAGTAAGTCCAAAGTAGAAGTCTTTATTGAACGGTAACAAGTCTACAATATCTTCATTTACAGGATCATTAGTTACATAACATATTTCTGTATCTATAGGACGAACACCTTTATAACATATACTTTTGAGATGGTCATTGTCTTTATCGCTATTATTTTTGTCCGCTGATGTAAGTGGTTGATGTCTTTCTTGATCTATATCTTCGGTCTGCCATTCACAGCCTCTATCCAAAAACTCCTGGTCAAATACTAGAAATTGTTGATTATCTACAGTATTATAAAGAGGTATATTTAAATTATAAAACGTAGATGTTTTCCACTTATCTGTATGTAAAGGAATAGTTTCACTGTGACCATAGATATATCCAGTTGAAATTTTGTCAATATCAATCCATTTAGACATATAATCAGTTACTATATAATCTGGTACGTGAGTGTAAAAAGGAAAATCACCTAACTTGCGCTTGCCCAATCTTTCAATAACCACATCAAATAAAGCATCAATTGTTTCTTTAGGAATATCTATTTCAAACATAATTTATTTATATCTTCAGTGCCATCTAAACTAAACATTAATGCAATGCGAGGTTGGCTACTCATATTAACTACCGCGTGTGGATATCCAATATTAAGGAAGTTTGCTGTGCCATCTTCTAGATTGTACGCCTCAAGTTTCCCGTCACGTTTAAATAAGTTTACAACATTGCTTCCACCGTATATGGGTACTATACAGCGCACCGCATAGCTTACATCATAGTCCACATGAAAAGGTATAATTTTACCAGATTCGAGTTTAGTAATGCGTATACGGCTTGCTGGCGCCTTACATTGTGTCACAATCTTTTCAAACACACTATCAGTATAATCTTCAGTCGGTATATTATATAAGTGTTCTTCGCGGCGCCTTAGACGCTCTTTGATACTAGTTTCGTATGGTAATATTTCACTCGGAGTAGTCAAATTAATTTGTTCAAAGTTGTCATATACACTAGCAACTAGTTCCATGTGATTATCACAAAGCATGGGATTAGCAGTACGTACATCTACAAATTGTTCATTAAGTTTATTTGTAGCCGATCGTAAATTTTCTAAATTAATATCTAAATTTAAATTAGCAATAGTAGGTAAATCGTGTTTTTTCATATCGGTACTCTTTTATATAATATATCTGCAAAATGTTCTTTTATTTCATGTATGTTTAAAAAATATGATTCGTAATCTACTAATGAAGATAACTTTTTATATTTTTTACTTGTATGGTAGTAATCTTCATAGTAAATTATTTTACCTTCACATCTATTTAGTTGTTCTGTGATTTCAAAAAACTGTTTTAAACTTCTTTTATAATCATAATCTGTCCAGTTTTCGTTAATATCTTTACTATATAAATTATTGTCGATCTTTATAGCAGCCGTTGACCAACTGTTGTAATCTTGGAATAAAAAACTCAAGAACCATTTCCATTTATCTTTACGCTTGAGTATTAATATTTCATCGTCTTTGTAAAACTCTTTAAACCAATTTTCATAATAGTCTCCGAGATAATTTATATGGTGTTTAAATGTATAATTTATACCTTTGTCTTTTTCACTTTTTAAAAAATTAATTTTTTGTTCTAACGTCATATAGCATAGTTGATTAGGATCAAGATATTCTTCTACACCAATATATTTTACATTTGGCAATGTTAAATTATATTCGTGTACTTGTTCATAACCGTAAGAGGATCCTGCCCTAGGGGCACTCAATAAGACTTGCATCAAAATTCCTTGTTATAAATTTACTCTCTGGTTGCCAAATAAAATTAGAATTGTTTAATCTAATGCTGTAAACATATTGTAACATATCACCAGTTTTAAATAAAAAATCAGTTTCTAATTGTAAATTTTTATACCATTCAGTATTTGTAAACTGTTTAAAAGATTCCACCGTCATACGCTTTTTACGTTGATATAGAGCATGAATTGCACGGTTATTTACATCGTGTGTAATATAAAGTATTTCGAACTTGTTTTTTCTAGCCCAATCTATTTGAAGGTCTGCCATTCTTAAACCACAATGTGTAAATCTATAATCTTTTAAAATATGATATCTACATACTCTAGCAGCTACATCAGGATCATTTGTATAATGACTTTGTTCTACTGCGCTTATACTGATTAATTTTCCTTCGATGAAGCACATCCAAGTTTCAATATTTGGATCATCTGGATTATAATTTGTTGTTCTTATACTATCATTACCTTCTAAACGTGATTTACGTATAAAAGGATAAATCAAATCTCTATAATATTCAGGATCTTCGCTATACTGTTTAATCAAAATGTTTTGGTGTAATAACATAATCTTTGTACTTTTGATAACTGCGTTCTAATAGATTATGCCATTTCGGCAAATCATACACGCCGTGAATAACTAACTGACATCTATCTTTAAACTCAAATCCCTTTTCAACTCCGTGTTCGTAAGTTGCTCCGTCATAAGCAAAGGCATTCGTTTCTGGAGGCAACATTGGAAACACTCTTGTGGCTCCGCTATCCTTACTCATATAAAAATGTTCATTTCGCCAGTCGGTTACTTTACTCCAACGAAAATGTAAATGGCTAGGTGCCTGTGTCCTGAGTAATCCTTCCATTATTTTTTCTTCGTCATAGTGTGGTGGTATAGGTTTAGGTGTTTGAACAAAAAATAACTGATGTATACTTTTAAAAGGTAATTGGTCAACGTATTCTTTAATGTGCGGAAACTCTTGTTCTGCCCAATCAAACCAAGTTGGATCTTCCCCTATTTGTCCGCACTCGTTACATTTTAAAAATAGCAGTGTTCCTACATTTTCAGTTTCGTAAAAGTTTTTTTTCTTGTTTTGATCTTGTCGTATTGCATCAATCTGATCTAAATCAACATCTAAATAGGGCAAGTCGATTGGTGTCCATATCATATCTCTATATCCAGCATAGTCGTGATGTAAACTTAAATCTTCCCAGCCTGGACGATCAGGACCTGGATTACCAGGATCGTTGTTTAAATATTGTCGTATAGGTATACCATTTTCATCATACTCCAAATCATATTTTTTTATTCTATAATTTAACATTTAAGATTGTCCTATGTTTTACTGGCATATTTAGCTCAAACTCGTATATTTCTGTCTCATATTGTTCAAAATAATTTAAATTTGTATAAGTTAGTTGTTCTGTATTTTTATTATTTACTTCGTGTACTATTGCACATTTCGGCTTATAAAAGTTGCAAATCCGTTCAAACATCTCAATTGGATTTTGTGCATATACTAATACACTTCCAAATACAATTACATCACAAGGAAGATATCTTAAATTATTCCAATCTCTAAGTTCAAAGAACTTGGAAGGATATTGTTGTTTTGCATACTCTATAGGTTCGGAACTTGTATCAAACCCATAATACAGATAATCGTAATCTGTAAGGTATTTATTAATCTCGCCAGTACGACAACCCACATCGACTACTTTTTTATAGTATTGATCTTTTATAAGATTTGCTTTAAAATTGTACAATACAGACGCTTCATTACCGTCGAGATAACTCATATCTTCAATAGTGTAATTCTTCTTGAGATGAGACATGTTGATAATCACAAGCAATTCTCCATAGTAATCTATTTTTATCTAAGATAGGTGTTCGGCGATGTAAGGTTAAAAACTGGTCCATTAACAACAAATCTCCTTTTTTAAAAATATGATGATACTGGTGTTTTGATTTGAAAATGATAGGCATTAACCGTTCAATCATTTTTTCATGATTAATTTTTGTTTTTCCTTCCCAAGCACCAACTATAAAATGATAAGGGAAATAAAAATAATGCTTTCCTGTGTGCGGATGAATTCCTACTAACTCTCTAATACTTCCTCTGTTTTTGCTCATAAATTCTAGTTCGGGATCGTTGTCCTCAAGATGATACATTGTATTGTTTTGAAATTTAATTTTAACTTTAATACTTTTCCAATACTCTTGTTCGTCTTTGGACAACTCATAAAACGGATCGCTTGTATTGCATATGCTCAATGTAGTATTGATATCTTCTTCGATACAATATAATGCAATAACAATTTTGTCAATTAAATGTCTGCTATTACCGTTGCTGTGCCATCCAAGTTCAGAATCTCCAAACATGCCAATTTTTTTACCGTGGTCATCTCTCTTGCCAGTAACTAAAAATATTTCAGGATGCTCTTTTGGATTCATAAACAAGTCTGGTGCTTCGCACTCTCCAAACTTTTTCATTGTATTGATATAATCAGATTCGGTTAAATTTTGTTCGTGAAATACAATACTGCCTACTGTTTGTAATTCGTTAGTAACATTTGATATATCTAGTGATTTAATATCATTAGTATGTCTAAATGGTATCATAGTATTTTTCCTTTATCAAGTCGGCTACACACAATCTATTAGTATAGCTTCTTTTAAATTTATTATAACATGGATCATCTGAAGTTGCAAGCCAAATTACATCACTTGGAGTTAAATTTAATTCTGTGCAAATTTCAAGTTGTAATGGTCTTAAAGTGTTGTATACCAAATCAATAGGAATAGATTCAATTAGTTTTTCTCCCAATCCCATACTATGATAGTTATAATATTTCGCATTGACATTTAATGGCTCTAACCATCGGTCAGGCTTACGACTCCAATAATACCCTATACGATAATTCCTTAATCCGAAGCATTTGCTAAAACTAAAAAATACTTTTTCGACATTATCCGGTATTTTAAATTGTCTAATTTCAGTACTTAATAAGTATGCAACATCTAATACAACCGGCTTATCAGTTGGCATGTCACAGTAATTGCCGTCAAAACTTGCAGGGCTTGTCCAATAATGCACATCGCCAACTGGTTCACCGGTAACCCACACATAATCGCCTTTGCGTATTTGTATAGTACGCTGTTCGCCCCACATCCAATAATTAAGACCTTCGGTAATACCGTTTAATGGGTATAGATATTCAAATTCACTTAAATCACAATAAGGTTTTAAATATTCAGTGATTTTGCTATTAAAGATTTTTACTTCTGCATGATTTTCTAACTTGAAATTGTTTACTACGTCTTGTACTTCTTTAATAGGGAAGCTTCTAATAGCAAGACTTTGCTCCATTAGTTTTTGTATTTTAGACATATCGAATAATGCTTTCATAATTATGTGGTTTAGTATATTTGCTTTCTAAATACTTGTTAGTAGGATATTCTGAAAAATTAAGATGTTCATGCTTGTTTAAAAATACCTGCTTTTAATAATTGTTGTGTTATCCAGCCGCTGCTGTCATATTTGTGCAGACGAATTTTTTTAAAATTTTTATGATGTTCTTTGTGATAGCCTTCACCCCCTATAAGCAAATTTAACCAAGGAACATTTGCGCCGCCGTCGTGCTTGTGTCCAACTGTGTTTAAAAGTCCAAATCCAAGTTTAGCATGTATAAATGGTATAAGTGCAAATGCAACAAAAAATTTAAAACTTATTAATAAACTTACAATCCATACTATTATTAATATCTTTAGCCAATGCGTGTGACAAAATACCAATCTTGGATTATTATACAAGTCTCTGGCATACTTCATTGGTATTTTGGGAATATCCCATGTTGTAAATAAAACTTTCCAATAACCTACGTGCTGTGCTGCATGTGGGTCTTGCGGTCCATCACTGTATGTGTGATGCATTCTGTGACTGGCAATCCAACCAATAGGGGTGCGAATACATGCTACCATTAACATAGCAAGGCCGATAGTTTCAAACCAGACTGGTACTTTAAATTGTTTATGACAATAATATCTATGGAGTAATATACTTGCGCCCCAATGAGAGATAAGTGTTCCCCACAGGTAACCAATAATTATTATATAAATCCAATCCATTAAATTTCTCTCACTATGTCTATACTTTCTTGCCAAGTCTGTGTATTACTTTTAAAATTAATATTACAAATTACTCTATGCTTGTTGCCTTTGTTGTGTGCTTCGTGCCATTGCTTTACATTCCATAGTGCCGGCTTATCAGTTAAGGCATATCTACATGCTGCGTCATTGTCACTTAACAAGTATTTATCGCTATCTTTTTTATATGTTTTCCAGTAATATTCACTCCAATAAACATCAGTAGACGGATCATCAGGAATATATCCATCAACATCTTCATAATCTGGCCAACTGGTTAATGTGTGTTCATCGCATCCCGCTATTGGAAATATCAAACTTGCTACACTAGTTTTCGTATGATGCCTGTGACTAAAAAATAAATGTTCTACTTGTTTAAAAGACGGCTGAGTAGGATCTGCTTGGAAAAATTTTAAACTCTGTGTAAATCCATATTTTTCTAATGATGCAGACAATTCTTTATGATTTTTTAAATCATTTATACTAACAACCTGCATAACAGGCTTATCGGGATCATATAAATTATAATGCTCTTTGTAATTGTCAATATAATATTGACTTTCTGGTTTGCGTGTATAAATGTTCGGCAAGTGTGCAAAAATTTGCTGTGTCTGCTCGTAAATAAATTTTAAACCATCAGTCCATTCTAACTCATATACAAAAGGTTTCGATTTTTCAAAATCAGTAATAATAGACATTATCGTTCTCCTACAATCGTGGCAACCAAGTGTATTCTCTCTTTCAAACTAGCATTGAATGCAGTATGAGGTAGTAACGTATTTGTAAAATACCAAGTATCTTTTTTTAAATGCATAATTGCATCTTCTATAACCATAAAACAGCCCTCTTGTGTTTGTATCGGAAAATGTACACGCGGATGAAAGTCATTGTGCCAACTCAAACAAGTCTTAGGCTTGCTTTTCATTATTCTAACTCTGCCCAATATATATCTTGCGCTTAAAGCATTATACACTATTTCAAACGCTGTATCAACAAATTGTGTACACAAAACTGTAAAATCTTCTTCCGCATATATAATATCTTTTTTCGGAACAATAACTTCTCCATTTTGATTTGTATACGTGTTTTCCCAGTCGTAGTATAAACTTCCACGTCCAAATTCATAATCTGTTTCCTTTCCTTTTACAGTATTGAGACAAATCTGTGTTGTATTGGAATTAAATTTAACAATATTATTTTCAATTAGAGTATTAATCTCTAATTCTAAATCTAATACTGGCAAGTTATCAAGTTTTACAAAATTCATATGAATATATTTATACCTTTCATGGAGCGGGCGAAGAGATTCGAACTCTCGACAGTTTCGTTGGCAACGAAAGGCTCTACCACTGAGCTACGCCCGCTTATCTTGGTATCAATTGAGGACTCGAACCTCACCGCAGAATTGATATGACGCCTGTAATATCTGTTACTGTTAGCAAACCTGCATTGATATATTTGGTGGAGAATATCGGGCTCGAACCGATCACCTCCTGCTTGCAAAGCAGGCGCTCTCCCAGATGAGCTAATTCCCCGTTAAACATTTGGTGCGCCTGGAGGGACTTGAACCCCCACGCCGTAAAGCACTAGAACCTAAATCTAGCGTGTCTACCAATTTCACCACAGGCGCATTAATGGTGCTCCCACACGGACTTGAACCGCGGACCTACTGATTACAAATCAGTTGCTCTACCAACTGAGCTATAGGAGCATTATTAACTTCTACTTTTATTTATCACTCTGAGTTATGACAAATATATTGGCGGAGAGGGTGGGATTCGAACCCACGGAACCGTTAAGTTCATTGGTTTTCAAGACCAACGTAATCGACCACTCTACCACCTCTCCTTATATATTGGCTCCTTGTGTTGGGCTCGAACCAACGACCTACTGATTAACAGTCAGTTGCTCTACCAACTGAGCTAACAAGGAACAAAAAACTACTTACAAGTATGACTATCTTGACCCTGTTAAGGGCTGTGGACTGCATTCCTCCTATTATGCAGATAGGAGTTAGTCACACTTGTAAGTAGTTTATTAGTCTATCATCGATTTACATCTAAGACCGTATCTAAATTGTCAAATAGCGTTGCAGACTGACCGTTGATCTACACGGAGATATTTATCGCTCTCACCCGTTGCTTAACTTATATTCCGAAGAGTAGTTTGTTAAGTCTTTATAATGTTAATATAGCATTGTTGAAATGATTCGTCAAGTACTATTTTCATTAACTTATACTTTTATTTATATAATTTTTTTAGACTTCATTCCTAATAGATAATTCTGAGTAGATATGAAGGTAGTCCATTAATTGAGAATATGTTGGATTTCTCCAAGTACGCATTCTCTTCCAAAGTTTAAGAAGATCATCCGTTGATGCTAACGACACATGTTCCATTTGCAAGTCTTTCCTCAATAATATGAATTGGTGCTTTATCTAACACGATATCTGATTGGTCTTCACAACGCAATCGTAGTTCAATAAATTCTTCGCCGTCTTCTTCTAATAGTAAGTAATAAGGATGATATTTTGGATCCCTATTGATAAAGTTTTCAACGCTGTCAAGAATTGCTTTGCTAAGAAACTGTTCCCTAGCATCAATAATGTTACATGTCATTTGTTCTACCCTTTTCGTGATTCAAGATGTGCTAATCTGGTTTCAACCCAGTCTATCACAACCTGTTCTTCATTGGAGGGTTTTTCATTTATTCTTAAATTACTAAGTTCGAACAGAAGAGCGCCAATAGATGCCCATTCCATACTACTTAATTTAGAATCATCATTAATCATTACAATCCCCATTTAGTGTTGCTACTGTTAACTTATACAGTAAGTCTATTTAGTTGTCAAGTAGTTTTTTAGTGTTTTTAAATTATTTTCCGCCTACGTTAAATTCTCTAATAAAACGATATGACTCTGGTATTTCAGATGAACGTTCAGCATCTAATCTCGGATGAGTAGCCGTAGATCCTCCTGGGCGAGTATGCACTTTGCCTGGCAATGCTCTAGGTTCTTCTTTTTCCTCTTCACGCAACTGTTGATCCTTCATTACATCAACCCCTTGCTGTTGGAAATCATATATTTCTAACTCACCGCCTAATGTCTGCCCTTGTCCTTCTTCTTGTTTCTGTCTTATCATCTGTGGAATACCAGCCTCAGTTTTTTCTTTCGCATCCTCTAATGATTCTTTGTTTTCTTTAGAATTGACTACCATAACAGATTTTGGCTTTAGTTCGCCCGGATTGACAAGCCAAACAAATATAAAATCGCCCATTGGGTCTTCTACATGTGTTATATAAAACGCATCAGCTTCAATTTTTGCAAATACAGGATATCCTAATAGCTTATCAACTGTAGAATATGCAGTCCAACCACTAAAGATAGTTAGTGGTATAATTAAGAACATCAATAGAAAATTCTGATAGTTTTTAATAGCTACCCATAATACTACAATTGAAAGAAATATAATACTTAGTAATATAGGCAGTAAGTCAAAGTTATATGCTGGTATGTAATCCATCTATTCGCCGGCTCCGTTTCTGTTCATAACAATGCTATTTTTATCTTCATCAAGTGAAATAACATTGCCTTCTTCATCTAACACAAAATTAAATAATGGGAATACTTGTCCTTTAGTATCATATTTACGTATTGTTGTATATACTTCGCCATAAGGATTGATCCTTACTAAAGTAGCAATAATAGTTGCTGGTGTACTATCTCTTGCGCCTGTTGTCGTGCCATCTGGTAAAGTATATAACTTTATTTTTCTACTATAGATATGAGCCGCAACTTGATACCTGCCCGGAACAATACCACGCATTGTAATAACTTCACGATTTATTGGAATAGTAACTATAGTACCATCTGGCTTGCGCCATCTATCATTAGATAATCCAAGATCATCTTTTTCTAAGTTTAGTAGCCCACCTGTTTTATTTGTAAATGATACTGTAATACCGTTAGGGTCACGCACCCACAAATCAACATCATCATTGATACCTTCATCCCATTCAATGATAAAAAGATATTCTGCTTTTTTAGGAGCTTCTTCTTTTTTAGTTGGTGGATTGATTAATAAGAATGCAACGACAAATAAGAATACAAACCCAACAAGTAGATTGAATAGTAAATCGTTTAATCCAGTAGTACTCTTAAATCTGTCATTGTTTCGCTTAGTCATTCTCCGCTCCAGACTCTAGATTAACAAGTTGAATCTTTAGAGCCTGACTAAGGATTAGCCCTACTAGTGTTGTGTATAGAGCGGTACTCATACCGAGAGCCATTGAGCTTAATGCTTCTTTTAACGTTTCTGGATTTGCTGTATCAATAGAACCAAAGCTATCACCTAACATTAGGATAAACCCTGCCACTGTGCCTATCATACCTAATGATAGCAACGCTTCACTTGTGAACCATGCTACATTCATGCCAGTACTGTATTGATTGTTCTTTCTTTGATCATATGTAAGTTTGCCTACATACAGTGATGCTATGAAGTAAATTGCAATGATAACAAAACTAAGTTTAGTCGCATCTTTTTCGTAAATTTCATAAAAGAATCCAAAGTAGTAACCTACTGTTGCTGCTAGGATCGATAGGCAGAAGAATAACCACCAGCGTAAAAAAATCATATTGTGTCTCCGGTTGGGGAAGAGTTAGTTATTTCCAACTAACTTTTCGACAACGCTAACTGCGTCATTGATAGTATTTATCGTTTCAGCAAGTTCGTCAGGCACTGCGATTTTATATTCTTCTTCAATTTCGAATACAATTTCAACTGTGTCGATGCTATCTGCACCTAGTTCTTTTTTTAGATTTGCATCTTCTGGAATTAGTGATGCATCAGTTTTTAGCTTACGGGCAACAATTTCGTAAATTTTTTCTTTAATGGTCATTTCTATACTTTCTTATATTGAGAAACTTGATCCGCATCCACATGTTGTAGATGCGCTAGGGTTGTCGATAACAAATCTATCGCCGTGCATGTTAGATACAAAATCTACAGTTGCACTATCCAGATACATAATGCTCATACTATCTACCACTAACTTAACTTTATTAGTTTCGTAGATTGTATCATCATCTGCTACATCTGATTCGAAGCCAAAACCATAACTAAATCCATGACAACCACCGCCTTCTACAAATACACGCAATGCTGTATCTGACGACTCATCTTGTTCAGTTATAATTTCTTTAACACGTTCAGCCGCCGCCTCAGTGAATATCATATTTTTACCACCTTTATATCTCTTTTAGTTTTACTATATTGCGAATATTTATAATCGTATGTTGCTGTTCTAACTTCATAATCAACTGGTCCGCCTACTAGAAATTCTTTATTGTCTTTGCTTTCGTTCCATAGTAAACCTTCAGTTGGATATCCAATACCAACACTATAAGTAAGATGATTTTCTTCTTTGGGTATACCTAATACTTCACCCCATACATCCTGGCTATGTTTAGGTTCTTCGATAAAGCCGAAGTTTTTTCCATACCCAGTAACATAACCCATTTGATTTGCACTAAATGCTACAATTCCACTAGCTATACCGATAGATGTGTACTGGTTATTGATTCTATGTGGATGATCGAATTCTCTAAACGTCCCATCTTTTTCATTATTTCGTATCTCAACACTTGGCATCTTACGGTTAAAAATGAATAGAACATTAGCACCCATTTGTGGATTTCTAGTTACCCAATCATTAACACCGGGTAGCATAGTAAAGCCCCATGAATGTTCATTACATAAAAAGTCTATCTTTTCTCTATCAGTAAGAACATACAAATCAAAGAACGCTTCATCTTGTTTAGATGGTGCATGTGTCGCAAGATCAATCCAATGATCTACGTGTTCTTCTGGGACTGTCTTAGTTAAGTCCCAGTTACGTTGGCACTGTCTTGCACTACGTATTGCATTTTTCTGATTTTCTAAATCACTCATATTGAAAAACTCTCCCCACATCCGCATTTTGCTTTTTCGTTAGGATTATCAACTAATTCGAAATGTGAGTTGAATCCTTCTGTTATATAATCTAACGTAGCACCGTTGATTGCATTGAGATATGTGTTTGCAACTAATATGTCAAACCCATCATGTTTGATAGCAAAATCTTCTAGTACATTGAAGTCGCCGCCTAGTACTACTTCATACATAAGTCCTGTACAACCAGCAGTCTTCATAGCAATTCTTATGTTATCAACATCGCTATCTTGTAACCAGTCTTTAATTCTCTTTGTGGATCTATCTGTCAAATGCAACATGTGTTATTCCTACTTCTAGTTCATTCTTTTTAACTTTAGTCTTATCGTGAATAGACGAGATTTCATAAAAACGGTTCAATAGTCCTGATGCCATTTTATAATTTCTGCTTACATCTAAACTGTATTGTATTTGTTCTTTAATGAAATCTGTTTGTTCTTTAAGTTCTAATATGAATGTTTCGATTTCAGGAATAGTGTTAGATGCATTATACTGTTCATTCAAGTTATTTATGAATAAGAAGTCTTCTGCATCTGCGCCATCACGCATGTCCCATTCTTCTCCATTGATTTCAAGTATGTATCTTGCACGTGAAATTGGATCAACAAGTGCTTCAAATGCACGATGTGCAAATTGAACTTTATCCTTGCTTAGGAATTCGTGTTTATCTTTTAATAAAGTTATAATCTTTTTATAGTGTGTCGTAAGACTACGTACACTGATATCTTGCTTTTCAGCGATACCAAAGAATTTAAAGTAATTCTTTTCTTCTAGATTATATACTCGTTTTGTTCCGGACATTTCTTTACCTATTTGTATTACTCTATAATACATTATACTGTGGTCAGAGTCAAGTTAAAATTACATATTTTTTAACTTTTCTGACAGTTCATGATATGGTCTTAGTCTTGGATCTGTTTGTTGTTCTTCGTTGAATTCTAATCCATATCGCCATCCATTTGAGACTTGTTCAGACAACCATCTGTTATGCTTTATAGATGTTATGTCTGATTCTATCTCACCTTCAGGCAAGTCATATTGTTCGCTAGTGGTGATTTCCATTGTATAGTCATCATCAGTCCACTCGTTAATTAGTTGTAGAATAACTTCTGCTTCTGCTTCTGTCACTGAACGGTTCATTCTAAAATCATACAAGTTCTTTTCATTGAATGTATGATAGATAACTGCGGTGCCTTCTTCAGATGCTTCAAATATATTGGCAATTGTTTTCTCAAGTACTGTAATGATACCTTTGATATCATGTGTACTTAATTCTTCATCAAGTCCAACACGCAAATGATATTT
>OBMK010001170.1_pt1 | contig 22982 bp, 31 predicted proteins | sample 1539081 | NCBI WGS metagenome assembly OBMK01 (sample SAMEA3355528, study PRJEB22509) | marine metagenome | biome: marine; feature: river plume; material: water | place: USA | collected 2010-08-07 | depth 0.5 m | reverse complement strand
TGGAAGATGCCTATTGTTCAAATGAGTTCTTTGATTCTCGTAATAAAGGTGAGGATGCATCACTACAAGTAGGTGTACCAGACGAAGAGTGGACAAAGACAGGTGGTTTCCAACCATTAGCTTACGGAGAAAACGAATATTAATAAATAAGATATGTCAAAACTAAGATGAATAGATTAGATAGTGACTACCAAACACTTCTACGAGATGTGTTAGATACGGGTACACTTAAGGACGATCGAACAGGAACGGGAACAACTTCAATTTTTGGTCGACAGATAAAGCATGATATGTCAGATGGTTTTCCTTTACTAACCACAAAGAAGATGGCTATCAAAACTATGATGACTGAATTGAAGTGGTTCTTAAAAGGAGATACTAACATTAAGTATTTGGTTGACAACGGATGTAACATTTGGAATGGTGATGCCTATAAAGCATTTAAGAGTACATTTTCACCAATGCCCGGCATTCAATCATCTTTACCCAGTCAAGATGAATTTATCAACAAAATCAAAACCGATAATGGGTTTGCTCAGAAGTGGGGAGACTTAGGTCCTATCTATGGAAAACAATGGAGAGGTTGGTTTGGTTATGATAAAGAAGTTAACCCTGTTTATGTTGACCAAATTAAAAACCTAATCGAACAATTAAAAACAAATCCTGATTCTCGTAGACTAATGGTGAGTGCATGGAATGTTGGAGACTTGGGAGAGATGACACTACCACCTTGTCATTATGGGTTTCAAGTATATACTCGGGTGTTAGGTTTGGACGAGAGAATAGATTACATGAATAATGGTAAGATATCTAAATCTTCTGATTACTTTCATGAACATTTAGATTCTATGGGAATACCTAAACGATCACTATCTCTTATGTGGAGTCAGAGAAGTGTAGATACATTTTTAGGTCTTCCGTTTAATATTGCATCGTATGGTATGTTGTTGTCGTTGTTATCTGAAGAAGTTGGTATGATACCTGGTGAGTTGATAGGAAATTTAGGTGATGTACATTTATATTCAAACCACATTGAACAGGCTAAAACACAACTTGGTAGAGAACCTAAACCACATTTACCAAAATTAAAAATTATAAGTTCAGATATATTGAATGGTGAATTTGATTATGAAATCTTACACTACCATTCTCACCCACCCATTAAGGCACCAATAAGTAATTAGTATGGACCCCAACGAAGAGGAGGATACTGACTTAGATAATACGGATTACGATGGGTTTACTGTACCCGAAACAACAGAATACAACGATGACGAATACGACTATTGAAAATATGGAATTAATATCTACCCACCCAGTAAAGAAATCCGATTTAGGTTTTCACGGAAATCTATTTGGTGGTAAACTTCTTGCATGGGTTGATGCTGCGGGAGCTGCGTATGCCACTCAGGTTTGTGACACACCAAGAATGGTTACAGTACTAATCGAGGAGTGTTTATTTAAGAAACCAGCAAGGGAGGGACACCTACTAAAAATATACGGTTGTGTGAATGATATTGGAATAACATCAGTTACCTTACAATTAGAAGCGAGGGCACATAATGTATATTCAGGAAATCAATCGGTAATTTTATCGACAAAAATTAAATTTGTAAGGATTGATGAGAATAATGAATCAATACCAATCACAGAAAGAGTTAAAAATAAATATAAAATAGATTAAAAGAATGGAAGTACGAACCGCTGAATGTGTCTCACCTGGACACCCCGATAAATTATGTGATAGAATATCAGACAACCTATTAGACCTTTACTTAGAGGGTGACCCTAATTCAAGATGTGCAATCGAAACTGCGGGTGGTCATGGTAAAGTTTTTATTACTGGTGAAGTCACTTCACTAACCACAGTAAGTGATGAACAAATAAGAGATGTTGTAAAGAGAATCTCTGATGTTGATGATGTGATAATACACATCGTAAAACAATCACCTGAAATTGCTCAAGGTGTCGACACCGGTGGTGCGGGAGATCAAGGTATTATGATTGGTTATGCGTGTAATGATAACGATCAAAAATTACCACAAGAATATTATCTATCCCGAGAATTAAATAAGGTGGTATATGGTTTTTACCCTTTCGATGGAAAAACTCAAGTTACAATTGACGATAATAACATTAGGGTTGTTTGTTCATTCCAAAACGCACCTACAGATATATTAGAACAAATTGTTGTTCAATTCTTTGAAGAACGTTACCCTAAGTACAATATCCAATCATTACATTGTAACCCTGCTGGTAATTGGAATATCGGTGGATTTGAAGCTGATGCGGGTGTGACAGGTAGAAAACTTGCGGTTGATAACTATGGACCAAGAGTACCAATTGGTGGTGGTGCATTCAGTGGTAAGGACGCAACTAAAGTTGATAGGTCCGCCGCTTACATGGCAAGAAGAATTGCAGTTGAGTATTTGGAATTATATGGTGGTTATGAATGTACAGTAACTCTTGCATACGCAATTGGTTACGACCAACCTCTACAGGCTACGGCAAACTGTGATGGGCACATTGTAAAAATTGAAGGTTATGACTTAACACCTAAAGGTATAATTGACTTTTTAGATTTAAAACAACCTATCTATAAAGATACTTCATTGTTTGGACACATGGGTTGTGGATTTAATTGGAAATAATATGGGATATAAAGAAGAGTTAGAAGAACTTAGGAATGTAATTGATATTACAGACGACGTTATACTTAATTCGGTAATAATGAGAATTGATCTTGCGATGGAAATTGGTGTGTTAAAAAAAGAACACGGAATTACTGAAATGTCTCAAGATAGAAGAAAAGAAATACTTGACCGAGTTATTAAAAAGTCTGAGGAACAAAGCACACCAACATATCTCACTAAAAAGATATTTGAAGTTTTGATTGATCACTCCGTAGAGTTACAACAAATGATACTAAAAAGTAAGGGTTAATTTATTTACCCTGACCTCTATACTTCTTCTTATAGTTCGGAGAACCTTTAAGTTTAGAAGTTTTACTTTTTGCATGGATCCCAGGTCTTTTTCGAGCGTTTGATCTATAGGTACTAAGTGTTGTTGCTTTTGCCATTATCGTATTTTATCCAATAAATACATCAAATAAATCAAAAAACTTTAACAACTTAAAGACTTCACAATTTCATTTTTTTCATCTACTTTATATGGATGGAAAGAATCTTTAATCACACTCAATTAAGGAAAACCGACAAGGGTAAATGTTACGAAAAATGTGACATATCAATTTACTACGCAGACGACACACTCATGATGGAAAGTGAGTACACTTTTACATATAGACGACCTAATGATAATGACTTGAATGAGTTCACACTAAGTCGTGAGGTTGAGACAGTAAGAAAATTTAATTTAGATCTAAAAACTTCTAATTTCACAGTTTATAATCACACCCACACTAAGGGATTCTTTGGTGATTTAAAATCTGCAAAACCCAAAACAAATAAGAATCGATTTGATCTGTTGGCGGAAATGACCTCATTCGGATTCTACAAAGGTGGAAAAGAGAAGGGATGGGGTGTTAGGTTTAACAGAAAAATAGAAGAGGCTTGGTCGATTATGAGTGAAATCATTCAACCAAGAATTAAGAATGATTATCTAAAGACTAAAGGTTATAATAAAGTTGAGGTTGATCCGATGTTTGATATGGTGGTGGACTTTCATTTAGATTGTAAAAATATTAAAGGTCATGATTTGGTTTATCTTGACATACAAAATGATTATCCTAAACAGAAATTTCTTAAAGTAAATGATAGAAAATTTATACCGTCAGTATTAGATGGGTATAATATAAAAACAAGACAATACGTTAGTACTCTCACAAATAATGATGAGGGTATGCCAATCATCATAAAAACACTAAATTACTTCAGTAAATTATATGGTGAAAACTATATAGACTATATGAATAAGGTTGATTGGCACTTACATTGTTACAGAGTACCACCTACCAATAAAACTCATCCACTAAAAAACGAAAGAGAAAAAAAGAACATGTTAAAGACCATGATCAATTGGGAACGAGATGGTTTAAATACAGATTCATTAGTTCATTCTCTTTATGATTTACTAAACTTAAGAGAAAAGTTAGAAAAGATGGGTATTGAACTAAAATACACAGCAACTAACGATGAGGAATTTAAGAGGTTAGAAGAAAATTGGAAGGGGTTGAAGAAATACTTCTCGAGAGGATATAAAATACGATACAAGTTTCCTGAGGAGTTTTTAGAGTATATTGAAAAGGACATCCAAATTGGTGACGTTAGGTACACACCAAAAGTATTAAGTAGTGAGGAAGATTTCAAGGTAGAAGGACACATAATGAAAAATTGTATGGGTGGTCAATTTAACCATGGGTCTATATTTATCTTTATATCACTAAGGAAAGGTAAGAAGTGGGTTGATGTAAGATTCAATAAGGGGGAACAAACCATGGTCTATGGTAAAGCGAACTCTCCAATCCCTGATGACTTCAAAATAGTGGTTGATGCATTAACAAAAAGAGTTAAGAAGTTCGGTGAAATTTCATGGATAAAAGAAAAATACGATATAATAGAATAAACTATGGTAACAATTAGTAAAACGGCAGTTGAGAAACTAAATGAAGTTATGATTGAGGAGGGTATATCACCTGAGACACATAACTTACGAGTTGGTGTATTAGGTGGTGGTTGTAGTGGTCTTTCATATAAGATGGACTTCGACGATGTTGTGGAAGAATCTGACACTCTTGTTGAGTTAGAGACATTCAACGTTGTTATCAATAAACCCTCATTACTTTACCTGATTGGAACAGAACTTAACTTCCAAGGAGGTTTAAACGGTAAGGGTTTTGAGTGGATTAACCCAAACGCATCACGTACATGTGGTTGTGGTGAAAGTTTTAGTTTGTAATAAGGATTAAACTTTCTTAGTTGATATTTATCTATGTGTTAATATCTGAAGAAATAAAACGTATCTGTGAGATGATGGGGGTTGATAAAATAAATCGACCTGACATCGATGGTGAAATGGAAGAAATCCAAAGAGTCACACAGTACCTTAATAGAGATGAAGGTTTTCACACTAATGTATCTGAAGTTATTAGTTCATTTGATAAGTCAATTGAGGTTACCATACCAGAAGATGTTTGGTCTAATTTAGAGAACACTGAATCAAATCAAATTGAACAAGGTGATATGGAGTCCGTTTATAAAATTGCGGACACGTATGATAAAAGTAATCCCGATAAACTTACGGAAAAATTAAAAGATGGTTCATACAAAAGACCACTAATTATACAGTTTGGTAATAGGTACCATTTAGTTGCTGGAAATACAAGATTATGTACGTCCGCAGCTTTAGGTATCAAACCAAAAGTATTTATTGGTGTTCTAAGTGGTGAAGATCAATACGATTATAATGACAATTCGAATAAATAAAGTATTTATATATAAAAGTTAAATGGAAGAATTAACAAAAAAAGATATTCTCACGATTTTAGGGGAGAATTTAACGGACATTAGACACTCAGGTTACAAAACCGAATATTCTGAAGAAGAGGATGTTGATGAGATGGCCATTGAAAAATATAAAATTGATCCTAAAACAGGGGCGAGGGTTCTTAATAAGAAATTTCCAACATCTAAGACAGGAATACCAACAGAAAAACCATTAAGAAAACCGAGAGAGGGTGCAAAGTACGAACCATTTCGTCCGATGTTTTACCCACCTCACGAAACTGAGGACAAAACAGAAGCAGAAGAGCATGTGGGTTGGTACTATACACCACAAGGTGAGGGTAGTACGACAACACCAATTGTTTTTTCATGTGAATGGGATGAGTTATTGGAAAGAAGTCCACAACTTATTGAAATGTTGAAGGATAAGTATGGTAAAGTTAAATTTGTTAATGATAACTGTCCAACTGCACCACCAAGATCAAGGTCGGGAGCATCTTTAAGTGTTGATCCTATACCAGGTGAAGATGGTGATTCAGAAGAACTTGAGAAATCACAACCTGATTACTTCAGTACACCGGATGAAGATATAAAAAAGGTACCAACACGTTCTAAAATTAGAAAAACATTGTATGATGTACTAAGAGATAGTTTGGGTGACCAAGATCTTCAAGATCAAATGAAAAAACTTAGTATTCCACCATTATATGTTGACAACGAATCTAACTCATCAGGTGAGTCAGATAAACGAATTACACCTCACGTGGATAGATTCTCAGTGACTAACAACGAACTTATTGAATTTGCAACACACTCGATACAACTATATAAAACACAAAATGAGTTCTTACAACACTCTACAAAATCTTTAAGGTCTGACCCTAAAGAAATTGCGGATGTTAAGACAACGGCAATAAGACGTAAGTATTCAAGAAGATATTACGCACCATCAGTTTCAAGATTAAGTCAAGTTGGTAACTACGGTAAAACTGAAGTACTTGGTTTGGATAAGTACGATGTACCTGAAGAAGATTTCGAAGTTTTAGTAAGTACTGATTTCGGATTAAAGGGTTCAGCAACTAATAAAGACGACGAAGGAAATATAACTGAGTGGACTTGGTCTATTGATTATGATTTGAAGTATGGTAAGAGATCACCAGACGATAATCAAATTAGAAATACTAATACAGATGCTGTAATTAATAATAAAGTAACTGTAACATTACCAGAACCAATGATGTTTGATGGTAAATATGATATTGATCGTAAAACATTAGTTAATATCGAGAAAGGTTCTGAACCTGACACGGGTAACAACCATCCATTAACTAACCAAACCATCCTTAAAGGTTTAGAAACTGTATTGGGTGAATTTAAAGGTGAGATAATGAGTACTAACCCTAATAAATCAGTTCAAAGAGCGATTAGTTCTATTGATAAGTTAGGTGCAAGAGCATTGAGACCACAACAATCACAAATGAATGAAGATGAAATTCGAGACTTTGTGAAACAAACCCTTTTAAATAAGTAACAAACTAAACCCCGATTAATTCGGGGTTTTTTTTTGATCAAGATAACTTTATTTACCAATTTTTTTTCCTTATAATATAATATGAAAGAAAAAATACACATAGAGGAGTATGTTCCACTTAAAAAGACAGTCCCAAGAAGTACAATCCCCGTTATGTCCGCGTGGAAAGGATTGGAATTAATTATTGAAGACATATTGGATCGGTTTAATATTGAAAGGGAGAGTTGTATTGAATTTGGTGTTGAATTTGGTTTTTCGTCAGTGGTGTTCTCAAATTACTTTAAAACGGTTAAAGGAATTGACACATTTACTGGTGATATACACACCGCACACAAAAAGGACCATTACGAAAAAACTAAAAATTCTTTAGTTGATTTTAAAAACATCGAATTATTTAAATCGGACTATAGAGATTGGATAAAAAAAGATACAAATCAATATGACTTTGCCCATGTTGATATTGTTCACAACTACGAGGAAACGTACGAATGTGGTCTTTGGGCGGTACAACACAGTAAATGTTGTGTCTTTCATGATACGGAAAGTTTTCCAGAGGTGAGACGTGCCGTGTACGATATTGCAAAAAAGACAGGAAAGGAAGTCTATAATTATCCTCATCATTATGGATTGGGGATTATCATTTAATACACACAAGTTGGTTTTTTTATGATTATATTTGATATATCAATAAATTTTCTTTATATTTGTTGGTATAAAATAATGTCATATGATAGGAGTTACACCTTACTTAAAAAAAGAATGGAGCAAAGATCCCGACCTTAGACACTGGTTAAGACAAAGACCATTACAAGAAGATGAACGATGTGAGTGTGGGGACGACGCAAACCTATTTGAGTTATGGGATCATGATTCGTGTGTTCGAGGTAGAATAGATACTACTGTATGTATTAATTGTAACAAAGTCAAATCATTTAAAATTGTTAGATAATGGGAACTAATTTCTATAGAATACCATCGGCGGAAGAAGTCAACAAAAAACGTAAAGTACTTACAGTTCAGGTTGAAAACATGGAACTAAATCCTAAGGATGTACAAGGTGGGTTTAATTTTATTAGTCCAACCAAAGATTGGGAGTGGTTTAATCCGTGGGACATATTTATGAAAGGGATGAACGTTCATTTAGGTAAACGTAGTTCGGGTTGGAAGTTCTGTTGGAATTTTCATGAGAATAAATATTACAGTAACAAAGATGAATTAATTGAGTTTATTTTATCTGGTAGAATTGTAAATGAATACGGTGAAGAAACGATAAACCCACAAGACTTTTTAGATATGGCATTCGAGTGGGGACAACCTGATGGTTTATCCGTGAACGAGGAATATTATAAAAGTAAAGAACAGGACTCATTTTTTAATGACCCAAAATACTATGACACAATAATTGATGGTCTTTGTGTATCATCATCAACCGAGTTTAGTTAACAATGATTACATTATTTGAGGATTACGGTCAAATGTCGGAGTACACCGCGTCTATTGTTTTAGAGATGATTGAGGAGAACCCTGAATCAAACATAGGATTACCAACGGGATCAACACCGATAGGTATGTATCGTAATTTAATAATGGGTCAAGGTGATTGGTCGGGTGTGAAGACATTTAATCTTGATGAATACGAAGGTATTGGTCATTCTCATCCTGAGTCATATCACATGTACATGACAAAGAACTTCTTCTTACATACTAATCTACAACAAGGTAACATCCACTTTCCTGATAAAGACTATGACAAAACAATTAACACTTTAGGTGGTTTAGATTTAGTCATTTTAGGTATTGGACATAATGGTCATATTGCGTTTAACGAACCAGGTTCCTCGATTACTTCAAGAACAAGAAAGGTTAAACTATCTAAAGAAACCATTGACGCTAACAGTAGATTCTTTAAAGATTCGGGTGAAGTACCTAAGTCAGCATTCACAATGGGAATGAAAACAATACGAGAGTCCAAAAGAATAATTTTAATAGCTAATGGACCCGATAAATTAGATATCCTCAATAAATGTTTTAATGAAGACATATCTAAAGATAGACCCGCAAGTATTTTACAGGTTCACCCAAAAATAGAAGTGTTTTATGCTCCCTAATAAACTCATGATTGTTGCCCACCCTGATGACGAAACTCTGTTTGGTGGTGGAGAATTACTAAAACATAAAGGTGAGTACAAGGTGGTTTGTTTGGACTATGGAAATCATTTAATAAGACATAAAGAATTCCTATGTGCAATGGAAATGTTAGGTGTCCCTAAGTGGGAACATTGGGATGGGGAGACTTATAAATCATCAACGGCATATAATGAATCAATATTAATCCCGAGAATCGAACGAGTGTTAAATGAAAGGAAATGGGAAAAGATTGTGACACATAATCAAGGTGGGGAATATGGACACTATAGACACGTAGGAACACACAATGTTATGTCGAGGTTATGTCCCGATAAGTTATGGGTATTTGATACATGTTCCGACAGACCCTTATCGAACGAAATAAAAGAATTAAAAGGTGAGGTTTTACGAGAGTGTTACCCATCACAAGACCAAGTACTTCGATGGTTTAATTGGGGTTGTGAAAGGATTAAAAAGTACAACGTATAACATCTAATTATAAATTACTAACTATTTATTGATATGGAACTAAATATACCTAAGATTTTAGAAGCATTCAAAATCAAAATAAGTCCGACGGATCGACAGAAAGAGTTGGCCAAAAAGAGAATGTCAATCTGTTCAACCTGTGAATTTAGAAAGGGTGAGATTGATTCAAACTTTGTTAGTTGTACTGCTTGTGGATGTTTATTACACGGTAAAATATTTACTAATACTAAAGGTGAATGTCCTAAAGGTAAGTGGGATAAAATTGATGAACTATATTTTAGAATAAAGGAAAACAAAACAATGATATGAAATCAGTAATATTAGGAAATGACTTTTTACGTGATAGTGATGGGTCATTCAAATTTTTAGAGACTAACACGTCCTGTGCATTACCAGTGAAGAATATTGAAACATATTTTAATAAAGATGTTTTTGATGCGTTCTTATCAACAAATGGGATCACTAAAATTGATCTGATAAATCCTGCTTCACCTGTGGTCACATGTACTGATGTGGATGGTTTTGATTCCTCACTATCATCATCATTAAGGGATTACTTTTTAACACATTATTCGGAAACAATTTCAGTACAAACATGGAATGCCGATAATAATGTGATACCGACCATTGAGGATGAGGAAGACAGATTAATCATTAGAGTTGCTTACGACACAAACGCGTTGGTCGATGATACATACTGTAGAGACAATTATAACTTTTTAAAGTTAATGTACGATAACGACGTGGATAGTATACCTAATACATATTTCACAGATGGAGGAGATCTAAGTGTGGATTCAATTGGTACGACAATAGTGGATAATGGTAATTACCCTAATTTCATAATCAAAAAAAGGTTTCCATCAAGTGACTACACTACATACCCAAAACTAATAAAGGTTTCAACACAAGAAGAATTACAATCATTAAAAACGAATCTAACAAGTAATGAAATTTTACAACAATACGTTGCAAACACAAGTGATTTATTAGTTAATAGATTCCAAACATATAGACACCTACAGTTTTTATATGGTGGTGAACTAACAGAGCTTGATTTATTCGAACCATACACACTATCTAATCAATGTGAGATTACCAATGAGATTGATTATAATGACTCTAACGAAGTTCAAGTTTGGGAAAGACCTAAACTTCTTCAGAAAGTCACAAAACAATCACAGGGTGACATTCATGGTTCTACAACTAACACCATTTTCTTATCTGACGGTTCTATTGGTACTGTTGGTGACCTTAATCTTTTGGATGGGGTGAAATCGATTAATCTATATAAATTAAACGATGAAGAAGAAAGTTATGTTACGTATTCGGAACCAAAAGACAAGGTGATATCAACACGTAGTGGTCATTATTCAGTAAATGTAACTGAGGTGGGAGAACCACACGATGTAAATTTAAGTCAAAAATTAGAACTCGTTGATGGGACTACCTACACACTAACTTTTGATGCGTGGTCAGATAGAGATAGGGTTATTCTTGCGGGAATTGGTCTTAGTGATGACCCATGGAATAACACATCAGAATCAGTTGCAATTACACCTACAAGGTCAACATACACATTAACACTTACTGCCACAGATTTCGGAGAAGACGGCGTTCTATGTCGTGTACTTTTCGATTCGGGTGATACCCTTGGTGAAGTAAATATTGACAGTGTTGTTCTAAAAATTGGGGAAGGTGATAATCTCTTGTTAAATGGAGATTTTGAATTAGGAAGTGAAAATTGGATTGTTGGTGTGGACGACGAGTCTCCAGCACCTGTAGTTGTTGTGGGAAGTCATTTGACATCTGCATCGGTAGTTGGTAAAATCACTGAAGAGGTGGGGTCCTTTATGACAAAATTGACACTTAGTAATGGTAAAGTTTATACTGATTTATATAAGTCCGTTATACTAACAATCAAAGATGGGAAAACACACTTCATGTACATGGGGAACTGCGACCCTAACACTGAGGTGGTAGTTGGTAACATTACAGATGACACTTTAACTACTGTAACTGTCACCACTAAAGAATTTTACTTTGACGTAATTACAGGTGTAAATATTGATGTTGAGGAAGAAGATGTCTTTTTAAGAACCTTAGATGGTGATACTGAAAATTTCCTTGTGAAACATAATGCGGCATCTGAGTGCTATTGTTATTATCTCAACGATAGAGGAGCTTCATGTGATTGTTTTAATCCATGTATATCCTCTCCCGAAGAATGTGATAGTTATTCGTCCGCTTTCGTTGGGTGTTGTGCTACTACACCATGGTGTAGTGGTGGTTCGTCATTCGCAGGTAATATGTGTGGTCAAGGGGGTAAAAAATAAAATAATTAAACTAAAAGAGTAATATGGCAACAAATACAAATCAAAATGTCACGTATACTAACTACAGTGATATCCAACCAAAAGTAAAAACGGTCACATCAACCACTGACGTGAGTGCAATCAAGGCGTTGAGTACTCAGTTTAGGCAGTATGTGGCAACTAAACACATCATATAAATCATATGAAAACACTAAAGAAAGGTGAGGATGTGAAACGTGTTGAGGATACTCAGGCACAAATGATGGTAAATAACGGATGGGAATATTGTTCCAAAGAATTGTGGAGAGACCATCGACCAAGAAAGGTTAGTAAAAACAACAAGGTAGTGTTGGATGAAACTATTAGTGATAACTTATCTGACAAGAAAAAAAGGAAGGCTCGTAAAGAGTTGAAGAAGAAAAAACATCAGTCCAACTAACAAACAAATTTGACATAGTCAAATGTTTTTAGTATATTATCACTATGACAAATATTGATAAGTTACAAGAAATGTTTCCCGAACATGAAATCTTACAGGCCGATGGGTTTGACAAAGCAATCATAGGTTTAGAACCACTTAGTGGTAAAGTTATCTATGACATTCAAAAAATGACAATGGTATTAATTGATGAGGGACTAACCCACGAAGATGCTATTGAATACCTCGACTTCAATGTACTAAATGCGTACGTTGGAGAAAACACCCCACTTTACATTCACACATTAGAAGATTATGAATAACGTAACTGAACTGTTTAAGAAATCCGTTAGGGTGGTTAATAGTTGTGAAAACTCTATACAACTTTATGGTGGTATCAATTACTGTCACATATTTAAGAATTATTGTGACAAAATGGGTATGGAACCATTACTCACTAAAATATACTACGATAGATTAATTGACATTGTAAATGATAAAATAAATGAACTTAACTGAGACGGAAATAAAGGATTGTTATATTATCGAGTGGGATGAGTTCATGGATGATAGAGGGGTTTTTACAGTTCCATTTAATGTAGATGACTTTAATCGTCAAACAAATTTAGACTTCAAGATCGTTCAAGAAAATGAATCTATGTCCATTAAAAACGTGGTAAGAGGATTACACTTTCAGAAACAACCATACGAACAAGCAAAATTAGTGAGGTGTACAACAGGTGAGGTGACAGACGTTATTGTTGATATGAGGAATGATTCACCAACGTACGGTAATGTGGTTAAGGTCAAACTTAAAGGTCTAAGTACACGATCGGTCTTTGTACCGAGAGGATGTGCACACGGTTTCTCAACACAGACGGAAGCAATCTTTAATTATAAGGTTGATAATCAATATAATAAAGAAAGTGAAGGTGGTGTATTATACAATGACCCCCAACTAAATATTGATTGGGAAGTTGAACAAGAACCTATTATATCAGAAAAGGATTTATTATTACCTTTTTTCAAAGATCTTGATATTTATAGTTAAAAGAAATTATGGCAGATCAAGCATCATCAAGAGCAGAAACAAATAACGTTAGAAGTAACATGATTTACATTAACAGTTTAATAGATGCCGAATCGGCTAAAGGTGGGGAATCTATTGTAGTAAGTCCACAGTACATAACAGACCCTATGATCAACACACTGAGTAATACTAAAGGTTACACTGTATCTATAAGACAAGATTCTATGGGATCTTATAAAGAGTATAAAATATCTTGGTAGTAAAAACGAAAAAATATTATGTCTAAAACTATAAAAATCAAAATGACCGACATTGAACGAATGGTTGGTAAAATTGTTAAAGAACAAGAAGAGTGGAAAGGTTCTACGGATCCTGAGATTATGGCATTAGGACAACAAGGTGCTGAGGAACTTGGTACCGACGATTCTGATATTGATCCTGAGGATTTAGCTCCGGTCGATGAACCATCTGATGATATTGAAAATGATGAGGAGGAGTTGGGTGATCCCGATGGAATTCCATTGAAGTTAGGTAAAGACGAAGAAGGTAATTTTTTCATATTTAAGGACGTTGATCCTGAGAGTGGAGAAAACCCATATGTGGGTAAGGTATCTAAAAAGTAAAACCACAGACCCCACTTAAATGTGGGGTTTTTTATTTCTATTCTTAGGTATTTATTAATATGAAGATACTCGACATTTTAGGGGAAGACCAATCCAAAAGAATTGAGTCGTTTAAAAAGATATGGGAACGTAATCCCCAATTCTTTATGCAGACCCCTGAATTATTTAAAATACTTATTGAAAATGACTTTATGGTCTTCGAATTTGAGATGGACCCATCTGATGTTGGGAATTTCATCGATGGTGATTATAAAGTAGGGAAAAATAGTTCATTTTTTGAAACATTCTTATCTGGTGACACTTGGGAATTATACGATCACCACTCTTGGGATGGTGATTGGGAGTCATCATTGAACTACCATGTAGATCAACTCAGAGAAAACGCAATTAAAGAACATATACTTCGTAAAGCACAAGAAGATGGTGCGGATCCTGAAAGACTTGAAGATATGAGTCTTGAGGACCTTATTAATGAGTATGATGAAGATGATGGTGTAATTGATGCATTGAGACACTCGTTGGAGGAATGTGAACAAGAATCGTACTATCAGGAAGTACATTCTAAAATTGAGGAAGCACTTAGTGAATATGGTGATGTCATAATCTTAAACTATGAAGGTGTAAAAATTAATATTAATCTATCTAAAGTTTTGAATGATCACTTTGATGGTGATTACGACGAAATGTTCGAGTGGATAGAAGAAACAGGTTTTGATATAAAGGATTACGATAGTATCTTCAGAGAACTTTCATATGAGGATCCTTATGGTGAAAAACCATCGTACAGTTTTGACGATAGGTGGCACGCAGATGTCGACAATGCAAATTTCAATAGTGTTTTATCATACAGGTTATCCGAATTTATGGATGATGACATAATTAAAAAAATATCATAATGAGGTTAATAGAATCATTATACCAATTAATAATTGAAGCGGCACCTGAGGAGATATACAAGAAATTCTACTCTGACATTGAAAGACCTATGTTTGTTCGTATTATTTCTTTAGATCCGGCAAGTAAAATTGAGGGTAAAGACGTGATTAAAAAGATTGGTAAGTACTCAAAACTTTTACTTAAAATGTTTAAGAGTGGTAATTTAAAACCTGAGGATTTTCCAAAGGCAAAGGATTACCTTACATTAGTTTACAAACACAACGTACCGGTTGATTTAAAGTTGGTTAAGTCCTTGGGTGATCTATTTACCTTAGTTGAGAAATACTATTCACGAGAAGGGACTAAAAACGTTTTTGATTTAGTTAACATACTTGACGACAATGAATATACTGTTCATTTAAGTGGTGAGAAGTGGATTGTTTATACTCCAAAATCTGAGAAGGCGGCATCTTATTTAGGTACTGGTACCGAATGGTGTACTGCATGGGGACCATACTCAACAAATGACGATTTTAAAAGTAGGAAAAATCACTTTACCCATCACAATGGTAGGGGTCCATTATATATTATAATCAATAGAAATGATCTATCGGAGAAATACCAATTCCATTTTGAGACTAAACAATTTATGGATAAGAACGATAGAAGTATTAATACTGGTGACTTCTTTGATAGACACCCTGAGGTAACTAAGTTCTTCTATCCATCATTATATGATGACACACCTGTTGATAAGGATGAAATTGAAAAATTGGGGTTCTTAGGTGTTGATTTAACATCAAAATTGATTGAACGTGTTATAGGTGAGAGTGATAATCCATTGGTTAATCTTTTAGTAAATGGTGATGGGGATGAAATGACTGAAGGGTTATTAAAGTATTGTGAGGGTGATGAATATTTAAGAGACATTACATTTGATTTCTACAATCGTACGTTAGAATTTACCATTGAAGATTTGATGGAAGATTCGGATCTCCAACATTTACAAGAGGTAACTCGTTACTATCAATATGATGCTGATCCATATGCTGATCATGGAGAACAATTAAGAACTGAAATTACAGATAATGGTGATACCGATTGGGAGAATGAGAGGTTGGAAGAGGTTCTAAAACCTTATTTTGAACAAAATGAACCGGTTTGGACTAACAACTATGAAACGTTTAAAGAAAGAATTTTTGACTATCGGGATGATTTACTTAATGATTATGCTGATGAGTATGCTCAGATGAATGAAGCTGCTGTAACAGCGGCGGCTGAAACGGAACTAAATAATATTGAAAAATTTATATCTGTAAGTGAAGAGAGTGTTACTATTCCACCGTCACAATTGGCGTTGTTTATACATAAAGAAAACTTAACAGAACTAAATGATTTGGCGAGTTTATTCTCGGCATATAGTAATTTCCACGGTTTGGATGTTGAATATGAAAGTCCAATATGGAATTTGAATCATGATTACCCAACATTAAGGGAGATGACAACACACATTGAGACTTACTCTGATAAGGTTGAGGAAGAATTAGAACAAACACCTGAATGTGTCGAAAAGAGAAGTGAACTAACTAAAGTCAGAAATGAATACTTTAAAAGTAGAGGTGGTTATTACTTTTCTAAAGACGATCTTAATATACTAATTAAAGGTGCTTATGATTGTGAAAAGGGCGTTCCTGTTCGTGTTGAATACATAGAGAAAACAACTACAGATAATACCGAACCTAAAGACTATGGGGATTGGAAACGATTCGACGGTTACTTAACAATAGAAAAAATTGTTGAGTATATAACTAATGAGAGGTTGTTAGAATTTAACAACCCCCCTAAAGTTTAATTATACCGTATAAAGTCCTGCAACGATTGCCACAAACGCAGCAATCTCAACCCACCACGTAAAATTCTTTAACTTTACTACTTTCATTACGACTGTAGCAACTACCCATGAAATTAATGGTATCCATGTACCACCTTCAATACCTATACCTACAAGTGCAGATATAATACCAACAGCAGCGCCAGAATAGTGTACTAAATCGGTCTTCCCGATATCTTGTTTAAATGCTACCATACCACCTACGAAACACAATCCTAATCCCGATAGGAAAAACCATATATGGTCTCCACTCCCTTGGAATAACATTGCACCACCCAAAGACCAACAGAAAACACTAAACAGTAATTTTTGTTTCTTCGGTAATAAATACCATGAGTCTGAGATAGATGGAATTGGTCCACCAAAAAATTTAAGTAGGTAACCTACATAAATAACGAATACTAATAATTGAAATGTTGTTAACATAATTTTTATATTTTACAATAAATACTAAAAAAATACTAATATTCGTTTGGATATCTCAAATATATCATTATCTTTGTATTATAATTAATAAAGAAAATAACATGAAAATACCAAAATTTGAAGATTTAAGTCCTAAATTACAGGGTTTTATCACAGGTGTGGGGATCTCACTACTCTCAGTTTTTACTCTTGGAACTTACTTAGTTTATTTTAAATAATATGATTTTATTCGATAACTTAAAATATAAGATTTTTTGTGATATGGACGGTGTCATAGTTGACTTTGACAAAGGATATGTACAATTAGATGGTGCTATTGAGTTAGATGGATCTTACCATAGTACCGAAGAGTTTTGGGCACCCATTAATAAAATGGGTAAGGACTTTTGGATTGGTCTTGAATGGACGGAAGACGGTAAAGAACTGTGGGGGTATATTGAAAAATACTATCCTGCCATTTTATCCTCACCATCTCGTAGAGGATTTGGTTCGAGAGAAGGTAAGTCTGAGTGGTGTCAAAGAGAACTACCTGGTGTACCTTTAAAGTTAGAGTACTCATTTAATAAACAGAAGTTCGCAACACCCGAATCAATATTGATCGACGATAGAGAAAGTAATGTAGAACAGTGGAGAAGTAAAGGTGGAATTGGTATTTTACATACCTCCACAAAAGAAACAATAGAAGAATTAAAAAAATTAGGACTATGAATCACACAATGAACATCCAAAACCAACTATTGGTTATTAAACCATCCCAATTCCTAAACATAGGTTTTGTAATAATATTCTTAGGTAGTTTATTCACTGGTTCACCATTCTTAATTGTTCCTTTACTATTTGTGTTAGGTTGGAAGGTATTGGATTTATATTGTATCTCGTGGTCGTTGTCTCATGACTCGATAATTGAGACAACGGGGGTTTTTAACGTCACCACAGATGAAGTACACTACTTTAGAATAAAGGATGTTCATTTATACCAACCACTATTATATAGGTTAGTGGGGTTATCAAGATTGACAATAACAACATCGGACAAATCTAAACCAATCGTTGTTTTGAGTGGAATTTATGATGGTAAGAGGAAAATGCAAACCTTCAAAGCTCTCGCAATTGCAACTCGTAAAGAAATGGGTGTCAAAGAATTTGACTTTAGATAAAATAAAACGTATATTATAGTATGGTAAAATGGATAAATCGTTATGGGGATGAGTTTATATTCACACAACAAGAAGATGGTGACATCTTATGGGAGGGTAAATTCGAGTATTGTAGATTCGGATTTCCAAATGTGTACGAAGATGCATATGAGAAATACCGTAAAAACGGTGGTAAACAAAAAATAGAATGGTTCAAAGAGGAAGTACATAGATCTATCTATGTGAATGATAAGTATGTTGGTCCCTGTGAGGTTGCAGGAAAATACCAAAAACTAATCTACTCGGATAAAGACACTATTAATATGGTTGATCCATCAGGTGGACCTTTCCTTAATTCGGGAATGGACATGAAGTATATAAATTCAAAGTTTAGTGGTTTAGAGATTCATTCGTTCGTACCATTAAAGGGGTCGTATCTAATACGTACTCTGAGTGAGTTCGATCAAATGAGAGAAACTAAAATAATTAAAAATAAACCATTAATAAAAACATGAAAATAAAACAGATTAAAGTTACTTTAAAGAATGGGATGTCATTCCCTGAACTATTTGATACAGCAACCATGGCAGTAAAGACTGTGGGTATCTCCGAAATTTTAAAAATGGAAGAGGTTAATATAGAAGTTAAACAGAAACATGGACACGAGTTTAATAAGAACCAATGTTTGATCATTAGTAAAAGAAGTAACGAAGATCTTGAAACTTCATTAAAGTGTGGTTATAGTGTGACCTATAATAAACCATCACTACAAAAGATATATAGTGGGATGACTATAATTGAAACATCAGACGATAAAGTTTTGATGGGTAAGTTTGTCACCCTTCGTAATTGGGATCTCAACACACACAAAGCATACACACCACCAGGTTATAGACCTGAAAAAGATTGGGAGTGGGCAATATATCACAAAGACTCGGAATTATTAGATAGGGCGGAATTAGAGAAGAAAATTGGTAAAATACCAGGTGTCCAAGGTGGTATTGGTTACTACGTCCCCAAAAAATAAAACATATGTTTGAATACCTATTTAACCTTGGTTTGGGGATGAGTTTTCTACTACTCGTGGTCTACTTAATCAAATCATTAAAAAAAAAGAACTAAAATAGTTGGTATATCATAAAAAATACTTACATTTGTATTAGAATATAAAAAAAATCATTATGAAAAAGTTATTTTTAATTACCGTAAGTCTATTTTTACTAAGTTCATGTGTATCAACTAAATTAGTTGAATACAATGAAGAAGGGAATTGTGTACCCACAATTGCGGGGTACCAAAAAAAGGTGAACCTTGAGCGTGATAACCCCGACACACGATATTTTTGGATCCAATGTAAATGGATGACTGAGTCTCAAAAGGACTCAATAGTGAATGATTTTGTTAATAACCCACCAATCTTTGATATGGATTAAGTGATAGGTTTACCACATAAATCAGTTTTTAAAAGAACCGTCTGTTCCATAGACCCCCTGTTCATTTTAATATTTGGTGCACCATTGTAGAGTTCCTCACCCGAACCATTTGTTATTGTAACCAGTGGAACGTCACTATGGGACCCACTTTTATATAGGAATGAATATGGTCCTGATCTTCCAACTAAAGGTGTTAGTGTTAAAACTAACTCATCTTTAACGGATGATGCCTTAACAACCGACTGAGCTCTTTCACTATCAATTGTAAAAGTCTGCGATCTTGGTCCACCCAGTTTTCCATCACTTTCTCTTCCTTTTATGGCCTTTAATTTTTTTAAGAGTTTCATGTCTGCGTTGGTACCATCGGTAATCGATCTACCCAACATATCTTTAATTTCAGGATAAAGAGTCCCCATTTTTTTAACTATTAATTCATCAACCACCGTATCTTTTGAATAAGATATACCACCAATACGTAATAATTCAAGTCCTTTCATGTACTTCACAAACTTATTACGTGTTGCGTCGTCAAACTCAGACCACGTCTTTTGAGGGTAACCATGTTCACCCAAAGTTTTGCCAAAAACCACTAATGTGTTTAAATCTTCAGGTTTAAGACGAGGGTCAGGACCTTTTCGTCCCATATATCTAATCTTGTTGGTGTATAAGTCAGTCCAAAATGATGCAAGCTTAGGGGTTAAAATTCTATTATAAGTATTAACCTTCGCTTTGATTCTTTTGTTTATATTCTCAGTAATGGAACTATTGTCAGAGATGTCCTTAACAGCATTATTTAAGTTTGCAACACCTAACGACTGATTGTTTAGTTGTATGTCAAAAATTGCTTCATCACATACGTGTGGTTTCCCTTTGGTCGCTATTCTCACTTTAAGACCAACCAAACATTCGTAAGATGCGGAAGCATCAATCAACAACTTAACGAATTGTTCTTTTCTATATTTTGGGTCTTCTGATTTGTCTTTACCAGGTGTGTATGATGTAGAACCCAACACAGTCTTAACAGTCGGTATTTCAGGAATTGACATGATCTTCCCTTCTTTTTTTAAGAAATCAAATTGTTTTTGTAGGAGTATTTGTACTTGTTCTCCTCTCAATTTAGATAGTGCTTGTGCTTGTAATTTACAATTTTCACTGTAATCACCATTTTGACATTTTTCTCGGTCATAATTGGTAACCCTTGATTCACCAGCACTAATGGTTATTTTTACTTTAGATGATGGGTTTGACAATAGAAAATCAACCAATGGTTTGAGTTTAACCACCATTTCTTTTTGGATCTTTGGAGTAATTAAATACTTACCAGAAGGCCACGTAGCGCCTAAGTCGATTGATTGGGTAACCACTGTAGGTTCAGGTCCTTCATTGAGTAATTTATAATTACTCATTAACTTTGTGATCTGATTTTCTGTTAACGTAACTTTCATGTTGTAGTTGATTTATATATAAATATCACAAAAAATATATTAATTTAAATTTGGAATATCAATACTAATATTTTATATTTGTACAATAATTCTAAATAAACATTATGATACGTTATTTTTACCTTATTTTAATTCTTTCATTTTTATCATGTGAAAAAGACGACCTTGATGAACTCATTGTTGAGGACGTAGTTGAAGAAATAGAGTGGTCACCAATACAATTTGTTGATGTTGATCCAGCTCTATCAACACCGGCTCAGGGTTCTGAGAAACAAATAAATGTCGTGGTCATTAATTACGTACCAACAAACGATAACGGAGTGACAGTAAATCAAAATACATTTCCATTTGCTGGTGACAATGGTGTGGATCCCAACCTCACAGTTGAGGAATATAATAAATGGGTCCTAAGTCAAAATATCCGAACTAAGGTTGGTATTGAGGAAGGTAGTAAATTCCGTGGGTATAAAAACAATAACAACCCTTACATAGGTATCAACGTACTAAAGTATATTAATGTATATGAGATGCCGAAGATTGTTAGAGAGATGCCAGGTGACTTATTCGCTCAAGACAGTACTGAGGGTTACTACCCCGACTACTTTAAATTGTTTGAAAGTATTGGTTTGGAAAGTTTAGTGAATGAACATGACGTAAAAGAAGTTTGGTTCAATAGAAAATCACTTGCAGTACCCGAGTCCAATATGTCAAGTCCAAGTTCGGGAGATATTTCCAACGCATATTATGGGAGTAGTCAATATGGTTTTAGTAACACAATTCAAGAGGATGATCTACCAATCTATGATAAAACTTTTGTAGTGTACTCACATTGGATGCACAATAGTTATGAGGCAATCCTACACGTTAGAGGACACCAAATAGAAAGACAGTTAGATGTATTAGAGGGTGGTGATTTTTTATGGGGTAAATTTAAAGGATTCAGTGTTGGACCCGATGGTAGGGAACATGGTTGTGGAACGGTACATTACCCCGTAAACGCCACGAGTGATTACCAATATAACAATGACCACCATGTCTTATCCGATATTGAGGATTGGGAACCCGATGGTAGTGGTGAACGAACTTTAGTTAACAGTAGTAATTGGATAAAAGAAATTAACATACCTTATAATCTCCCCACATCATATTATAAATCAGAAACAAGTAGAGATGTCATTGGTAATGATCCTGAAGGTGGTTGGATGATATATTGGTTTCAATCAATACCTGGTCATGATAACAACTTACAATATAATGGTTTAAATCTAAAAAACTGGTGGGATACCATATATGAATGGGACTATCATTATACACAAAGTAAAAGATTATTAGAATAAATTAGTATATACTAAAAAATATACCTATATTTGTATAAATAAATAAACAATATGAAAACATTAGTAATTCATCCCGAAGATTCGTCCACATGGTTTTTAAATCGTGTTTATGAAAATATCGAAAACCTTACACTCGTAACGGGTAATGTAAGTAAGAACGAAGTTAAATCAATGATTAGAGATCACGACCGTATTATGATGATGGGTCACGGATCACCTGGTGGACTTTTCAGTGTTGGTAAATTCCCATCTGTGAGTAACAACGGTTATATTATTGATGAGTCCTTTGTCGAACTCCTATCAACTAAGAAAGATTCAGTTTACATATGGTGTAACGCGGATCAATTTGTCGATAGATTTGACCTAAAAGGTTTCTATACAGGTATGTTTATTAGTGAAGTGGGTGAAGCTTACTATTGTGGGTTACCTGGTACAAAACAACC
>OBMK010001154.1_pt1 | contig 23211 bp, 20 predicted proteins | sample 1539081 | NCBI WGS metagenome assembly OBMK01 (sample SAMEA3355528, study PRJEB22509) | marine metagenome | biome: marine; feature: river plume; material: water | place: USA | collected 2010-08-07 | depth 0.5 m | reverse complement strand
TGGCGGCAAATAACATAGTTTTTTGTCTTATACCAGCCCCGTTTATCACTATAACGCGCTCAAACAGTTTTTAAAGCATCGCCATGCCGCCATTCACATGCATTGTCATTCCGGTAACATAGGCTGCCTCATCACTTGCGAGAAACACAACCGATGCGGCGATTTCAGCAGGTGTTCCAAGCCGTCCAGCCGGAACACGCGTCAATAGAGCTGTCTTTTGACCCTCATCCAAAACATCAGTCATTGGTGTTTCGATAAAGCCTGGCGCGACAATATTAACGGTGATGCCGCGGCTGGCCACTTCGGCGGCCAATGATTTGTTAAAACCAATCATGCCCGCCTTTGACGCTGCATAATTTGCCTGTCCCGGATTGCCGGTCACCCCGACAACCGATGAAATCGAGATAATCCGGCCTGAACGCGCCTTCATCATGCCCCGCATCGCGGCACGACATAAAATCATGCTTGCGGTCATATTGACCTCTAGAACATCATCCCAATCTTGATCTTTCATCCGCATTAATAATCCATCGCGGGTGATGCCTGCATTATTCACCAGAATCGCAATTGGCCCACCAGCAGCCGTGCTAGCCGCATCAATCAATCCTGCCACCGCGTCACGATCGGCAAGATTGGCGGTAACCACAAAGGCGCGTTCGCCAAGCTCGGCCTTCAAGGACTCAAGCTTTTCGGCGCGTGTGCCGTGAAGCACAACCGTTGCACCTTGCGCATGTAATGCCTTGGCAATTTCGGCACCGATGCCACCACTAGCGCCGGTAACAAGCGCAATTTTGTCCTGAAGATCAAACATGAAAACACCTTTTTGGAAATCACGGCTTGGCCGTGCTTAAAATTTCGTCTGTTGCTAGACTACATCTGGGCCAAGACGCTGTCCAGATCATCCGGCCCGTCAAGATTGACGACCGCATCCGACTCGATGCCGCGTTTGACCAGACCCGACAGAACTTTACCAGTACCAAGCTCGACAAATTTCGTTGCACCAGCTGCGCTCATCGCAATCAGTGATTCGCGCCATCTAACCCGCGCGGTGACCTGTGTGACAAGATTTGCCCGCAAATGATCAGCCCGCGTCTCGGCGGCTGCCGACACATTGCAATAGACCGGAATAAGCGCATCCGATAAATTCGTATCTGCCAATACCTTTGCCATCACCTCGGCGGCAGGTGCCATCAAATCACAATGAAACGGCGCTGAAACAGGCAGTTTGATTGCCCGCCGCAATCCGGCTGCCTTGGCAATCTCAATCGCCGCATCAACCGCGCCAGCATCGCCGCTAATGACGATTTGCCCCGGGGCATTATCGTTGGCGATCTGGACAAGGCCAGATGATTTCGCATCAGCAAGAATGGCATTGATCTGATCTTCGTCACCGCCAAGAATTGCCGCCATCGCACCTTCGCCAACGGGAACCGCCGATTGCATCGAATCACCACGCTGGCGGAGCAAACGCGCCGCATCGCTTATTGACAAGCTGCCCGATGCAGCAAGAGCTGCATATTCGCCTAGCGAATGACCTGCTGCCATACCGCCGCGGCTGGTCAGCGGCGCGCCAAGCTCGGCCTCGATAACCCGCACCGCCGCCATTGATGTTGCAAATAACGCTGGCTGGGCATTTCGTGTCATGCGGATAGCATCATCTGGCCCATCCTGCATGATGGCGAACAGATTTTCGCCAAGCGCGTCATTGACCTCTTCAAAAACCTGTTTGGCCGCCGCATGTGACGCTGCCAAAGCGCCGCCCATGCCAACCGCCTGTGATCCCTGCCCGGGAAACAAAAATGCAATCGAACTATTCGTCATGTAATCCACCCACTCACTGACCAAAAGTCAGCATGAATATGAAGTTAAACCAACGCTGATGGCGCGCGACATATGACAGACCCTATGCCAGATGGCTTTGCAAAGGCAACTATTTGCCGTCATGCCTGATTGTCAAATGGCCAAGGCCGGTTATCCGGCAGGTATAACAGGGCTATTGATTCTGCCAAACGGGCTTGCACTTATGGGAAAAAAGTGTATGTTGCGGCTCGTACTTGGGGCTTTGGTGCCGCAGGTGCGAACACATCATTGACTTTATCCTTGCCGGGGAACCGGTTAGTTGGTGCCGCTGGTGGCAGCAACGATAAGCCAGAAGGAGTTATCATGCGCTTGTATGAAAGCGTGCTTATTGCACGTCAGGATATTACTGCAGCCCAGGTGGAAACCATGGCTGATGAATTTGCCGAGATCATTACATCTGCCGGCGGATCAATCAAAAAACGTGAATATTGGGGCCTTCGCGCTCTTGCCTACCGGATCAAAAAGAACCGGAAGGGCCATTATGTCATGTTCAATCTTGAAACCGGGCCAGAAGCGCTAAAAGAATATGAGCGCATCATGGGTCTGAATGAAGATGTTCTGCGCTTTTTAAACATCCGGATTGAAGAGGTCGAAGAAGGCCCATCAATCATGATGCAGGTAAAGACCGAGCGGCCAACTCGCGGTGGACGCGATGATCGCGACGACCGTGATAGCGGCGACCGCAACGTAGGCAAAGCTGAAAGCAATGACAGCGCCGATGACGAAAAAAGTGAGGGTTAATCAATGACTCAGTTGGAAATCAAGCGCGAAGCTGTACGCAAGCCATTTAACCGCCGCCGCAAGGCATGCCCGTTTTCTGGCCCGAATGCGCCAAAGATCGATTATAAAGATACAAAGCTTCTTGCCCGCTACACATCCGAGCGCGGGAAAATCGTTCCGTCACGCATCTCTGCTGTTTCTGCAAAAAAACAGCGTGAACTTGCCACTGCCATCAAGCGGTCACGCTTTCTGGCTCTGATGCCTTATGTAACAGCATAAGCATTGCCAGAATTAAGGAGACATCAAAATGCAAATCATTCTTCTTGAGCGTATCGAAAAACTGGGTCAGATGGGCGATCTCGTCAATGTGAAAACCGGTTATGCGCGCAATTTCCTCATCCCGCAGGGCAAGGCTCTGAGGGCAACCAAAGCCAACACCGAACGCTTTGAAGCCGAACGCGCCCAGCGTGAAGCAAATAATCTTGAACTTCGTAAAGACGCCGAGACCGAAGCTGGCAAGATGAAGGGCCTCGCTGTTAACATGGTGCGCGCCGCCTCGGAAATGGGCCAGCTATTTGGTTCAGTCACATCACGCGATATTTCTGATGCGGTTACCGAAGCTGGTTTCACCATCGACCGCAATCAGGTGATCATGGATCGGTCAATCAAGACCTTGGGCCTTACCGAGGCACGGATCCGGCTTCACCCTGAAGTTTTGGTGACAGTTATCGTCAATATCGCCCGCTCGCTTGCCGAAGCTGAGACCCAGCTTAAAACAGGCATTGCCGTCACTGGTGAGATCACAGATGACGAACCAGAAGCTGCTGAAGCTGAAGTGGAAGCCGTTGAAGGTGAAGCTACTGAAGCCGAAGCTGCCGAAGGCGACGAAAGCGCAAGCTAGTCAGGTCAGAACATCATCTGTGTAAAACAGATCAAATCAAAACCGGAGCCTTGTCTCCGGTTTTTTTTGTGAAAAAACCAATCCTTTTCAGATTTATCCCCAACATCCCCAAGATTAACATAGCACATTCACAAATTGAGCCTGCTATAACAGGCTATGGCTGATGAAAATTCCAACATAAAAACCTTTCCCGGGTCTGGCAGTACACCGCCGTCACGCACGATGCCGAACAATTTACAGGCCGAGCAAAATCTGCTTGGCGCGGTTCTGCTGGATAACAGTGTCCTTGAACGGATTGATGACCGGCTGCTTGCCGACCATTTCTATGATCCGTTTCATGGTCGCATTTTCTCGACAATGCAGCGGCTTGTCGAACGTGGGCAATTGGCCAATCCGGTAACCTTGAAAAGCTTTTTCACCGATAGTGAAGATTTTCAGAGCGATAGCGCCGAATCTTATTTATCCGAACTGGCCGATGGCGTTATCAGCATCACGCAGGCGCCCGATTACGCAAAAATCATTCATGAAGCGCATGTCCGTCGCCAGCTTATTTTGATTGGCGATGAAGTGATTCTCGATGCCAGCCATCCCGAAGTTGACGTTCCCGCTCATCAACAAATTGAAACCGCCGAATCAAAATTATTCCGGCTTGCCGATACTGACAGTACCAGCGTTGGCCTTCGCGGTTTTGACTCGGTTATCAGCGGCAGTATCACCCAAGCCGACCTTGCCCGTAAAAGTGATGGGCATCTGTCAGGCACAAGCACCGGCCTGACCGACCTGAATAACCTTCTTGGTGGTTTGCATAAATCCGATCTGATTATTCTGGCCGGACGTCCAGGCATGGGTAAAACCGCCCTTGCCACAAATATCGCCTTTCACGCGGCGGTCACGACGCGAACCGGTGAAACCGCAGTTCCGGTTGCTTTTTTCTCGCTCGAGATGGCGGCTGAACAGCTTGGAACGCGCATTTTGTCAGAACGGGCACAGGTTGATTCAGAGCAAATCCGCCGTGGCAAGCTGAATAGTACTGAATTCGATCAACTCGTCAGCGCCAGCAATGCGATTTCAAGCGCCCCGTTCTTTATTGATGACACTCCATCACTTTCCGTCTCGCAGCTTGCCAGCCGCGCGCGCCGGTTAAAACGGACTTCCGGCCTTGGGCTTATCATCGTCGATTATCTTCAGCTATTGACCCCGCAGCTTGGCGTCAAATCTGAAAACCGCGTTCAGGAAATTTCAAACATCAGCCGGACACTCAAAGCCATTGCCAAGGATTTGAATGTACCTGTTGTGGCGCTGTCGCAGTTGTCGCGTGCTGTTGAAATGCGCGAAGACAAACGGCCAAACCTCGCCGATTTGCGCGAATCTGGGTCAATCGAGCAGGATGCCGATGTCGTTATGTTTGTTTACCGTGAAGAATATTATCTGAACAAACGCGAACCTGAACGCAAAATGGAAGAATCCGAAGACACTTTCAATTTGCGGCATGATGATTGGCTGCGGAAAATGCAGAATTCTGAAAATAAGGCCGAAGTGATCGTCGCCAAACAGCGTCATGGCCCAACAGGATCGGTTCAGGTGCATTTTGAAAAGCGCTTTACCCATTTTACTGATTTGACCGAAAGCACCCACCTTCCCGAGGGGTTCTAGGCCATCATGACAAAACGCCAATCTGGATATGCTGATAGCACAATAACCGTCAATCTTGACGCCATTGTTGCCAATTGGCGGTTTATCAACAGCCTATCCGCACCATCAACAAAGACCGCCGCAATGGTCAAGGCGAATGGCTATGGGCTTGGTAGCGTCGCTGTCGCAACGGCTTTGGCGGCGGCGGGATGCGAGCTTTTCTTTGTGGCAAGCCTTGGTGAAGCCATTGAATTAAGACAGCATTTCAATAAAATCAGCAGAGATGATATGCCCATTATGGTTCTTCATGGCGCGCAACGCGGCCAAGAAGATGCGCTTGCCACGAATCAATTAATACCGGTTCTCAATGATCTTGAACAAATTAGCCGTTGGCGGCTTTTTGCCAATAAAACCGGCATGACATTGCCAGCCTTGCTGCATTTCGACACGGGCATGACGCGGCTGGGGCTTGATGGTGATCAGGCTGATTGGTTGATTCAGAATCGCGGCGCGCTTGACGGGCTGGATATTGCCTATGTGATGAGCCATCTGGTATCGGGCGAGGCAGTTGACGATCCGGCAAATGCGCGGCAATTGGCCAGTTTCAATGAATTGCGAAGCTGGTTTAGCGGCGTTCCTGCCAGTCTTGCCAATAGTGCTGGTTGTTTGTTGGGCAAGGATTATCATTTCCAAATGACCCGTCCGGGAATCGCGCTATATGGTGTTCACCCGCTCGAAACCAGAATTCCCGATCTTCAACCCGTCTTTGACTGGCAAGCCCGAATCCTGCAAATCCGCCAAGCCGCCGCTGGCGATCGTGTTGGATATGGCGGTACCTTTGAACTGCAACGGCAATCGCGCATTGCGACCATCGGCGTCGGCTATGCAGATGGCTATCGCCGACAGCTTGGCGGCAAAGCAACCGTTTCAATTGGCGGTAAAACCGCTCCGGTCATTGGCCGCGTTTCAATGGACAGCATCACCGTAGATGTAACCGATCTTGACCAAAACAGCCTTCGCGTTGATCAAGCGGCCCTGATTCATGATGATTACCCGATTGAGGCAATGGCCGCAGATATCGGCACGATTTCCTATGAAATCATGACGACGTTGGGCCGACGCGCCGATTGGCATTATCACGGCGGTCAATAGCAATTCAGGCAAAAACCACTGCGCCCTAGCCGCCATCATTGTGATATCGTCGCCCCGCGCCCCATTTTGCATCAATTTTCGGAAAGCGGGCCGATTTCCTATAGCCAAAAAAGGCAAATATCGGCATAACAAAAGCGGTCTTTTCTTCAGTTGTCGAGGACGGTTTTCAGACATATGCATGGCTTTGTCCAAAATATAGGTCGCACCGCCCTTAATTTCCTTGCCGCATTCGGCAGGATCACGCTGTTTTCTATAACCGCCGTTCGCTGGATTTTCACGCCGCCCTATTATTGGCAACAGCTGCTTCGCCAGATCATTGATATTGGCTATTTTTCGCTTCCTGTTGTTGGGTTGACAACGCTGTTTTCGGGTATGGTTCTGGCGTTACAATCCTATACCGGCTTTGCCCGCTTTTCGGCCGAAGACACGGTGGCAACGGTAGTTGTGCTATCGGTCACACGCGAATTAGGGCCTGTATTGGCCGGATTGATGGTTGCCGGACGGATCGGCGCCTCGATGGCTGCCGAAATTGGCACGATGCGGGTCACTGATCAGATTGATGCGCTAGACACTTTATCAACTCGGCCGATGCAGTATCTTGTCGCGCCACGTTTGCTGGCAGGGACGATCTGCTTGCCGTTTCTGGTTCTTGTTGGTGATGTGATTGGCGTTTTTGGCGGCTATCTTGTCGGGGTTTACCGTCTTGGATTCAATCCGTCGATCTATTTGGCGCGAACGCTTGAATATCTTGAAGTATCTGATGTAACGCTTGGCTTGGTTAAGGCTGCGGTGTTTGGCTTTTTGATCGCGCTTATGGGCTGTTATCATGGCTATCATTCAGGCCGCGGCGCTCAGGGTGTTGGCCGCGCAACAACAAATGCTGTTGTGTCGGCGTCAATCTTGATCCTGATTGCGAATTACATCGTCACAACCATGTTTTTCGGGGGATAGGCATGGCTGTTATCCCGAAAATTGAATTATCCGGCGTTACCAAGTCATTTGATGCAAATCATGTGTTAAAGGGAATCAATCTTACCGTTGCGCCAAAGGAATCGCTTGTGATCATTGGCACATCAGGCTGTGGCAAATCGGTTTTGATGAAATGTTTGAATGGGCTAATCACGCCCAATCAGGGAAGCATCAAGATTGATGGGCAGGAAATTTTGGGTCAGGGGCGGGTCGCGCTTGAAGATTTACGGCGGCGTTTTGGTATGACTTTCCAGTTTGGTGCCTTGTTTGACTCGCTTCCGATCTGGGAAAATGTGACCTTTCGCCTTCGCCATCAGCAAGCGCTTGATAAGAATCAAGCCCGCGAAATCGCCGCACAAACCATTACCCAGCTTGGCCTTGCCGAATCAGTCATTGATCAATATCCAGCCGAATTATCAGGCGGCATGCAAAAGCGCGTTGCCCTTGCCAGAGCCATTGTCGACAAGCCTGAAATTCTGCTGTTTGACGAGCCAACATCAGGCCTTGATCCGATTACCGGCGGGGTGATTGACCGGCTGATCATTGATGCCCGCGAGCGGCTTGGCGCGACGACTGTAACCATCAGCCATGATATGGCATCGGTTCGGCGTATCGCTGACAAGGTGGCGATGGTTCATCATGGTGTGATCATCTGGGCTGGCCCTGCCGAAGAAATGAATGAAAGCGGTGTTCCCGAAGTGCATCAATTTGTTCACGGTTTGGCTGAAGGCCCGCTGACCAATGAAAAGCCTGCCGCCTCACCTGCAAAAATGGCGGGATCATAATGGCGCGTAACTCACTTTCATTTGTTTGCCAGCAATGCGGAGCTGTTTCGCCAAAATGGGCTGGAAAATGCGATGATTGCGGCGCATGGAACACGCTTGTTGAAGAACGCAAAGAAGCGCCATCTGGCCCGGGAAAACGCGTCACCGGACGCCGGATTGTTCTTGAAGCCCTAAATCTGGATAACCGCCCCGAACCGCCACCGCGTATGCAATCGGGGATTAGCGAATTTGACCGCGTATCAGGTGGTGGGCTTGTCCCGGGATCGGCAACTTTGATTGGCGGCGATCCGGGCATTGGCAAATCGACATTGCTGCTGCAATTAACTTGCAAGCTGGCTGCGGCGGGTCTGAAAGCCGCCTATATTTCGGGTGAGGAATCGGCTGATCAGGTGCGGATGCGCGCCCAACGCCTTGGGCTGGCCAATGCCAGTGTCGAACTAGGCACGGCAACCAACGCCAGCGATATCGCTGCCTCGATGGATGGGCCCGACAAGCCCGACATCATGGTAATTGATTCGATTCAGACGATGTTTTTGCCAAGTCTGGATTCGGCGCCCGGCACGGTATCGCAGGTTCGCGCCACCGCGCAGGAATTAATCAGAGCCGCCAAAAACAATCAGGTGGCGCTGTTGATTGTGGGGCATGTGACCAAAGATGGCGCGATTGCTGGCCCTCGCGTTCTTGAACATATGGTTGACGCGGTTCTGTATTTTGAAGGCGACCGATCACATCATTTCCGCATTTTGCGAAGCGTCAAAAACCGGTTTGGCGCGACTGACGAAATTGGCGTTTTTGAAATGGTTGAGGCCGGTCTTGCCGAAGTGCCGAACCCGTCCGAGCTATTTCTTGCTGACCGGCGCGATGATGTTACTGGTGCGGTGGTATTTGCAGGCATTGAGGGAAGCCGTCCAGTTCTTGTCGAGATCGAGGCGCTTGTTGCGCCTTCATCACTTGCCAGCCCGCGCCGTAATGTTGTTGGCTGGGACTCAAGCCGCCTTGCCATGCTGACCGCCGTTCTTGAGGCGCGATGCGGCGTGCCTTTATCGGGGCGTGATATTTTCCTGAATGTGGCTGGTGGGCTGAAAATTTATGAAACAGCGGCCGATCTTGCGGTTGCGGCGGCGCTCATTTCGTCTGTAACTGGTCGGCCCGCGCCGAAACGAACCGTATTTTTCGGCGAAGTCGCCCTGTCTGCTGAATTGCGGCAGGTGGCACAAGCCGAGGCACGGCTGAAAGAAGCCGCCAAGCTGGGTTTTGAAAATGCGGTCATGCCGCGCCCGCGCAAATCAATCGGCAAAACTACCGGCATTTCAATGGCGCAGCCGACGACTCTGGCCGAATTGATTGAAATTATGGGTGGTATAAGTTGACGCGCTATCGCATAATTCGACCGGCTGGCCGTGGGGTTTTTCCTGAAAAAGGATTTGCATGATCGATTTTGCAACATTGACGCTTGTTGATTACGGTATTCTTCTTGTGCTGATACTGTCAGCTATCCTATCCACTTTGCGCGGTATGACCCGCGAATTGCTGGGGCTGGCTGGCTGGGTTGTCTCGATCCTTGTCGCCAATTTCACCGCGCCCATGATCGAAACGCCGATCGCCGATTTCCTGCAGGTCAAAGGGCTTGGCGCGGCGCTGGCATGGGCTTTGCCCTTTGCCGCATCGGTTGTGATCTGGTTCATTTTGGCAAGCCTGTTAGCCCCGGGTCTCAAGCGTGTTGGATTTGGCAGCCTTGACCGCTGGCTTGGCGTTTTGTTTGGATTTATTCGCGGTTTCGGTCTTGTGCTGATTGTGTTTGTTGCTGCGGTTTTTGCCGCCGAAGGTGAAGATAATCTGCCCGATATCGTCAAGGAATCACAAAGCACCCCTGCCTTGAGCCGCAGCGCACATTATTTTTCTGGCTTTGTCCCAGAAGATTACCGCGACAAATTGATTGATAATCTGACCTATCGCGCCCCAATGACCACAAATTCGGTATCGCAAGGCTTAGACGCCCCAATCGAAGCTGGCAAGGATACCCTTGATAACGGCATGAAATTATTAAGTGATGAAAAGGCCAATTAACGCGACAAAGACTTTGCATCATTGAAAATCTGGCACGCCTTGACGTGCACCAGTGTTTTGGTTGATAACCCAGCGCATGGCGGGCGTTTGAATGCCGGTTTAGCCCCCGTGATTTTAGGACATGGATTATGAGTTTGGTAACGACCCACCCTTTTGACGATGATCATTTGCAAGAAGAATGTGCGGTTTTTGGCATTTTCGGCACAAATGAGGCCAGCATTAACACCGCCCTTGGTTTGCACGCGCTACAGCATCGTGGACAAGAGGCTGCCGGTATTGTCAGCTTTGACGGCAAAACCTTTTTTGCGCATCGTGGGCTTGGTCATGTTGGCGAAAATTTTGGCGCTGGTTCGTCACATATTGCCAATCTTGTTGGCCATGTGGCTATTGGCCATAATCGCTATTCAACCAGCGGCAATTCAAACGCATTACTGGAAATTCAACCCTTTTCATCAGAACTGGCCTTTGGCGGCTTTGCCCTTGCACATAACGGCAACCTAACCAATGCGGCACGGTTAAGGTCATCGCTTGTTGAAACCGGAAGCCTGTTTCAATCGTCATCTGACACTGAAATCATCGTTCACCTTGTTGCCCGATCACATCAGGACACGGTTACTGACCGGTTGATTGATGCGTTAAAACAGATTGAAGGTGCCTATTCACTGGTCTGCGTTGCCAAGGATATGCTGATAGGTGTTCGTGACCCGCTCGGCGTGCGGCCATTGGTTCTTGGCAAGCAGGGCGATGCTTATGTTTTGGCATCAGAAAGCTGTGCGCTGGATATTGTGGGTGCTGAAATCGTGCGCGATCTCGATCCGGGTGAAATGGTGGTGATCACCAAGGCCGGCATCAAATCAATAAAGCCATTTCCGACCAAGCAAAGCCGGTTTTGCGTTTTTGAATATATCTATTTTGCACGGCCGGATAGCGTTCTTGAAGGGCGCGGCGTCTATCACGCACGCAAAGCCATTGGTGCAGAGCTTGCTAAAGAATCTGGGGCAGTTGCCGATTTGGTTGTGCCGGTTCCTGATTCGGGCGTGCCGGCTGCGCTTGGCTATGCCGAAGCGGCGAATATTCCGTTCGAGCTTGGCATCATTCGCAATCACTATATCGGCCGCACTTTTATCCAGCCTACTCAGCAAGGCCGGAATGACAGTGTGAAAATGAAACATAACGCCAATCCAGCAACGGTTCGTGGCAAGCGCGTTGTTCTTGTTGATGACTCGATTGTGCGTGGCACTACCTCACGCAAAATTGTTGCGATGATGCGCGCGGCGGGTGCTGCCGAGGTGCATATGCGGATTGCCAGCCCGCCAACAAAAAACCCATGTTTTTACGGCGTTGATACGCCTGACAAAGACCAATTGATTGCCGCCAAGCTGGATATTGACGCCATTGCCAAGGAAATTGGCGCTGACTCACTGGCCTTTATTTCGATTGACGGACTGTATCGTGCCATGGGCGAAGCTGGCCGCAATGCAGATGGGCCGCAATTCTGCGATGCCTGTTTTACCGGTGATTATCCGATCAAATTGGCATCCGGCCTGTCGGGAAAACGTGTTTCCCACGGCAATAGCCGTTAGCCATCGCCAACCAGAACGAGCGCAGCATGACCCCTGACCTTCAAAACAAAATCATTCTCATCACCGGTGCCAGCCGCGGGATTGGCCGTGCTGTAGCGATTGCCGCGGCAAAGGCTGGCGCTGAAATCATCATGACTGGCCGGACGATGGGTGCCTTGGAAGACGTCGATGATGAAATCAAGGCCCTTGGCGGCAAAGCCACTATTGTTGAACTCGAAATGGCCGATTATGCCGCAATGCCGCGTCTAGCCGCAGCGATCCATGGACGCTGGGGACGTCTTGATGGTCTTTTGGCTAATGCGGCAATGCTTGGCCCGCTTACCCCCTTATCGCATCTTGATGACAAAGTGTGGGACAGCACTATCTCGATCAATCTGACCGCGCAATGGCATTTGATCCGTGCGATGGAACCATTGCTGATTGCAGCGCCAGCGGGACGCGCCGTTCTGGTTTCGTCGGGTGTTGCCGAGGGCATTGCGCCATTTTGGGGGCCATATGCCATTTCAAAGGCTGGTCTTGAGGCAATGGGACGGGTTTGGGCTGGTGAGACCGAGCAAACCAATTTGCGAATCAACATGATCAGCCCTGGCGGCACAGCAACCGGCATGCGGGCATCAGCTTTCCCGGGTGAAGATCCAGATTCGCTGCCACAACCAGATGATATTGCGCCGGCCTTTTTGACGCTTCTTAGCCCCAATTGCCAGGATCATGGCAAACGGTTTAAAGCCCGCAGCATGCTAGGTCTATAGGCGGCTTGCCCGCAAGCGAAACCGATAAGGGTCAAGCCCCCGCCTTATATCACTATCAAGCGTTACCGGCATTCCCAGTATTTCTGCGGCCAGCATATCGCCAAGCAATGGCGCCAACGTCAAACCGCGGGCGCCAAGCGCACCAAGAACAAACAAATCATCATTGATCTTGCCACAGACCGGATTGCGATCGGCCGTGCTGGCGCGCCTGCTGACCCGCGCCCCATAGCTGGCAGGATCAGGCAAGCCGTCACCAAGCCCCTGCGGCAAAAGCTGTTTATTATGAAGATGCGCGCTTGCCAAAATTTCAGTATTGCCCTCGCGGTCAAATGTGGCACCTAGCTCGTGAAAACCATCTTGTGCCGGAGTCAGATAGCCGCCAAAGCTGATGCCTGCCCGCAATCCGGCAAGGGTTGCCGTTTCCGGAACATGGCTAACCTGCCCCGATGTAACATCGATGGCAATGCCCTGAATGGCTAGCATTTGATGCAGAGCCGCTAAATCTGCACCAGCGGCAACAACAAGCTGATCACATATTAATCGGCGTCCATCATCTGCCAAAAGGTGATATTTCGCGTCAACATGGTGCATGCCAACCACATGAAAGCCGAAATGCATTTCCGCGCCCCTCGCAAGATGATTTGTCAGGCGCATCGGATCGATCACCCGCCCCCAATGATGCACAACACCACCAAGCGGAAGATCAATGCCAGCCTGCGATGATGCCGCTTTGGCATCAACAAATCGCATTAGATCATCCGGCCAGAATTGGGTGCGGAACTTTGCCTGACGCACGGCTTCGCGATCAGGCCAATCAAGCGAGATAACCCGATCAGCAACAACCGCAAGCGCGGCATCACTGCATCCTGCCGCAAAAGACAGGCAATCAGCCGACATTCGGCTTGCCACATTGTGATCAACACTTAAACGCGGGCTTTGCAGGGCCAGCCGGTTACCCGATGCGCCACCTGCAAGCCGGTCGCGGGCGTCAATGATATGCGGGGTCATGCCGCGCGCCACAAGCCCCGCCGCCACCGAAGCACCGGCAATGCCGCCGCCAATAATCCCAATTTTCCGATTGTGGGAAACTGGCTGCGGCGTCAAAGCACCGGCGCGTTTGCGGCCAACAAGCATATCGCGTTTGCGGCCAAATCCGGGGCGTTTTTCAAGGTCAAATCCGGCCTCGGTCAATCGCTGGCGAACTGCACTGGCAACGGTAAAGGTGGCAAAACTGCCCCCTGCCCGCGTCAAACGGCCAATCGCCATCAATAAATCTTGATTCCATAATTGCGGATTTTTGGCTGGTGTGAACCCATCTAGAAACCACGCATCAGCCGCAAAATTGGCCTTTGCCACCGCCTCATTTGCATCCCCGTAAATCAGGTGCAATCGCAATCGGCCATGCAGGAAATCACGGCGATGCAATCCGGGCCATTGTGGTGGCAATGCTGCAATCAGATCATCGCTATGACGCGCCAGGTCGGGAAATGTCTGATGACTTTGTGCCATGGCCACAGCTGGCAATGGCCGTGATTCGAATGAGATATAGTCAATCTGGCACACGGGTTGGGTCTGCTTATGCGTCATGGCCTCCAGCAAGGCCATCACCGCCAGAAAATTCAGCCCCGTGCCAAAACCGGTCTCGGCAATGGTGAATTGTGATGCGGTGGCAATTCTGTCAGCAAGGTCATTCCCATCAAGAAACACATGACGCGCCTCGCCAAGCCCATTATCTGTCGAATAATATAAATCGTCGAAATCATCAGCACGCAAAACCCCGTCACGATACGATAGCGGAGCAGATGCAAGCCGGTAATCGGCGGAGTGATGGGTCACGGGATCGGTCATGCTGGTAATCTGCACCCGCGAATCATAAGCCGCAAGCAAATGACCATTTTTTTTGCAAAAAAATATCGGCCTTAACCTTTTATTTTGTTTTACCCACTATTCTTTAATTGCCGGTTTAAACAACAAGATGTGGTGTGCCATGCTAACCCGCATTGGACTATTCATATTCGAGCAATTTTTGCGTGTCGGTTGTCTCCACATGGTGATTGCCAATGGCCCCGCCCACAGTTTGAAGGGTGATTTGGCCGGACCAGATGTGACGATTCATTTACAGAATTACCGCCTGTTCTGGCGTATTTTGGTCAAGCCCGATCTTGCCATTGGCGAAGCCTATATGGATGGCAGCCTGACCATCGCCAATGACGATCTTGAACAATTTATGGCACTTTTGATGGCCAATAATAGCCATTGGCAAAAACATTGGTTGGCAAGGATGGGGCTATTTGCCGGAACCTATCTTGCTTTTTGGAATTTTTTTAACCTTCCCGGACGCGCCAAACGCAATGTTGCGCATCACTATGATCTGAAGGATAGCTTATTTGACCAATTCCTTGACCCGCGTCGTCAATATTCTTGCGGCTATTTCCATTCGGCTAGTGACACGCTTGCCGATGCGCAAATTACCAAGCTGGCGCGCCTCGGGGCAAAGCTATGTTTAAAGCCAAATCAGACGGTTCTTGATATTGGCTGCGGATGGGGCGGGCTTGCCAATGCGTTGTGGGAAATGCAGCCGGATATTTCGGTAACCGGCATCACCTTGTCGGAAAATCAATGTGCCTATGCCACACAAAAGGCAGAACAGGATCAACGGCAACAGCATCTAACCTTTCATCTATGCGATTACCGGCATCAGCGCGGCAGTTTCGACCGGATTGTTTCAGTAGGAATGCTTGAACATGTCGGCATGCGCCATTTTGACAGCTATTTTGCCAGTATTGCGCGGCTATTGGCGCCAAATGGGGTGGCGCTGATCCATTCGATCGGGGTTCATCATAACGCCCAACGCTGTAACCGCTGGCTGAATAAATATATTTTCCCGGGGGGCTATCTTCCCTCGCTTGAACAGATGACGCGCGCGGCGGGGCGCCAAGGGCTAAAGATTCTCGATATGGAAATCATGCGTGGCCATTATGCCGAAACGCTAAAACAATGGCGACAGGCCTTTCGGCAAAATATTGCGACGGTTCGTCAGGATTATGATGAACGCTTTATCCGCATGTGGGAATTCTACCTTATTGGCTGCGAATATTTTTTTCGCTGTCAGGATGGGATGGTATTTCAGCTGCAATTGGCCCATGATCACAATGCAGCACCGCTTACCCGGCGTTACATCAGCCAAACCGAAGATCAGTATCGGAAAAAATTGTGTCCCAAAATCAGTTCTGGAAAACCATCGCGCTTGATCAGCTAGATAAAGATCAATGGGAATCCATATGCGATGGATGCGGAAAATGCTGTGTTTTGAAACTCGAAGATGTGGATACAGGCGATGTTCACTATACCGATGTTGCCTGTAAATTGCTTGATTGCGAAAATGCCCGATGCACCAATTATGTGGCGCGTAAAACGCATGTACCCGATTGCGTTTTACTGACCCCTGACAATCTTGGCATTTTAAGCTGGATGCCGCAAAGCTGTGCCTACCGGTTGATTTATGAGAAGAAAGACCTGCCGGACTGGCATCCGCTGATCACCGGCGATACGAATAGCACAATGCTGGCTGGCCATTCGGTTGCCAATCGCGTGGTGCCAGAAGGTACCGTTGACGAAGATGATTTGCCCGACCATATAACAAACTGGTAAACACAAAACAGGGAAGATTTGATGAGTCGAACAATGTGGATTCTAGTGGCATTGATCACCACTTTATCAATTGCAGTCATTTGGCGCGATTCAAAGGGCATGCCTGACCCAAGCTGGACTTTATGTAAGGAGTCGCTTGTGACACAGATTTTTACGGGTTCCTGCACATTGCGGTTTAAAGGCGAAACAACACCGTCTTAATCCCCCCTAATGGGCGCATAACGCCTTGTCCGATCTGGGCAAAGATGCATATAACGTCGTTTCGTTATTTTAAGGAGTTGGCATCATGTATTTTCGTCCTGGGTTGCATAAAGAGGCCGGTCTGTCATTCAGCCCGATTAAAGCCATTGTTTCACCGCGTCCGATTGGCTGGATTTCCAGTTGTGGCAAGGATGGCAGTGTGAATCTAGCGCCCTATAGCTATTTTAATGCGATCTCAGAACTGCCGCCAATGGTTATGTTCAGCAGCGCGCCATCAGGCAATGCGCAGCATAAAGATTCGCTGCGCAATGTTATCGAGACCGAAGAATTTGTTGTCAATATTGTCAGCGCTGCGCTTGGTGATGCGATGAATATCACTTCGGCAGATTTGGCCTATGGCCAAAATGAATTTACTGCTGCTGGCCTTGAAATGGCTGACTGTAATACAGTCTCGGTTCCGCGTGTTGCCGCCGCACCAGCCGCGCTTGAATGTAAATTGTGGAAAGTGATTGAATTACCAAAGGCTGAAACTGGCGGCGCTGGTGTCATGGTTATTGGCACGATTACCGGCATTCATATTGCCGATGAAACTGTTAAAGATGGCAAAATAGATGTCACAAGCTATCAACCATTGGCCCGACTTGGCTATATGGATTATGCGCGGATAAGTGATGTTTTTGCAATGGCACGGCCCGACGTAAAATAGGCCAACCAAACCGCAATATTTGCGCCCTAACGCAGGGTGCAGCTTTGGACAATCACCGTGACATAGCCAAGAAGGCTGGCATTTTCGAACTGTAATTTCAAAATCCAGTCTTCGGTGGGAATGATCGCATCTAATGGCAAAGTGCCGGTAATGGTTTTCTGGCCACCAAGGAAAACATGCCGAACGCTTAACGGCAATGATGGGTCAAACCACGGCGTGTCGCGTTGGGCCTGTTTACCCGCGCTGCCTTCGACAAATAAATTCAGCCCACCACCAAATAGGGTTAGCTTTGATTCTGGCCCTGCATAAAGTTGCGTGGCGACCGCTACGTCATTGCGTGCCACTTCACGGCAATTTACCGGATTGCCAAGCGCCTGAATTGACGAAATGATCTGCTCGGATGTGACCCCAGTGGCAATTTTCTTGGCAATAACACGCCGCAAAGCAACATTATCCTTGCCAGTCACAGATTTTGCCGTGCCAGCGGCCTTTGTTTCAGCAAGATCAAGTTGCAGCGATTGCACCTCGCTACTTAATTCAGTGATGCGCACATTATTTTCATAAATCACCAGATCAGCCTCGGCCTGCAGGCTGGATTGTTCGGCCTGCCCCCATACCCAGCCAAACCATAACGCGCCACCAAACAGGGCAATGCGCACAAGCAGCACCAACCAGCCGCGCATTTCACGACGGCGATAGCGTTCTTGTGTTTCAAAAAAATCCATGCTGGCAACCCTTGCCGGAATTATCGCGCCCTTGCGGCGTCTTCGTCGGTTCTAGATACAGCAATGACGCCCAAACGCCAAGCAATGATCGGCCGAAGCGACAAACAGCAGCCTTTGACTGCAATCCGCAAGGCCTTGCCCGCTTGAAACTTTGGCAAAGACTTGTCAAACTGGCCTTATAAATCGTCGCGGTGACGTTGCCTGACAACATAGGCGTGCAAACCAAACGGACAAACCAGACGGGTAACATAAACGGGAAACCCAACCACACCGCGCCATTTTCATGTCCTGAAAATCGTCTACGATCACTATATCACTTCTCACCATATTATTTGGATCATCATTCATGCAAAAACCTGCTTCACCCCGCTCCCGCAAATCAAAGTCAGGTCAGCGCATATCCAAACCAGCGAAAGATGAAATCGCGGCGCGCGCGTGGCAACGTATGCTTAGTGGCCGACGCCTTGACATTTTGAACCCATCTCCATTGGATATTGAAATTGAAGATATTGCCCATGGATTGGCACGGGTTAGCCGCTGGAATGGACAAACCCGTGGCAAGCATAGCTTTTCAGTCGCCCAACATTGCGTTCTGGTTGAACGGCTGGTGCGCGCCAATGCGCCGAAACTAGATCAAAAATGGTATCTGGCGGCCTTGCTTCATGATGCGCCTGAATATGTCATTGGCGATATGATCACACCATTCAAACATGTTCTTGGCGGCATTTACCGTGAAATTGAATCCGGCCTTGATCGGGCGGTAAACATCCGCTTTGGCCTGCCGCCTGGCCTTCCTGAATCGGTGCAGCGCAGCATCAAACGCGCCGACCGGATGGCCGCCTGGCTAGAGGCAACCCAGCTTGCCGGTTTTTCCGAAGCCGAAGCCGCAAAGATTTTTATCAAACCGGCTGGTACGCCTGCCAATATTCGGCTTCGTCCGCAATCTCCAGATGATGCTTCGGCCAGTTTTTTGCGGCGGTTTTCTATCCTTGGTGGCTATAAGAAACAGGCGAAATAGCCCCGCTATTTGCGCAAGGCCGAAGCGGCGCGCTGTCGCTGTTTCACTTTGCGAGATTTGATCATGGCCTTGGCTTTGCCCATCGTCAGACAATCCGGGCAAACACAAGTTCCCGCAAGGTCAAAAGTGCCGCGCAAATTCGGTAAACCCATGCACCAGCAATGGTCTTTTCCAGATGGGGCACCACAATTGAATTTGGTGCCGCAATGCTGACAAATTAGTTTTTCCATCAAAAACTCCAAGCAAGATGGACAAGAAAACAGCATCCCCCAATTCAACTTTTGGCGCAAGATGAACACGCATCGCAAAAAACCGCATAGCCATTTTTCACCCACAAATATGGGCGCTTTTTTTTTAAGTGAAAATCAAGTCACTTTTAAAGTGGAAAAGGTCTTTTTCTTTACAGTAATCTTTGCCACAGTAGGCTTTGTTACTACAGCATCTCAGCGCTAGGACAATCATGCATTATTCAATCTGGTCATTGATCAATCAAGCGTTGACGGGCAATCGGAACTGGGCGCCGGTTTGGCGCGATCCTGAACCAAAAAGCCATTATGACATCGTCATTGTTGGCGGCGGTGGGCATGGTCTTGCAACGGCCTTTTATCTGGCCAGCCGTTATGGCATGAAAAACATCGCCGTTCTTGAAAAAGGCTGGATTGGATCTGGCAATATTGGCCGTAACACAACCATTGTTCGATCAAATTATCTTCTTGATGGCAACGAACCTTTTTACGAAAAATCACTACAGCTTTGGGAAGGGCTTGAGCAGGATATCAACTATAATGCAATGATGTCCCAGCGTGGCATTATTAATCTTTACCATTCAGATGCCCAGCGCGACTCCTATGTTCGGCGCGGCAATGCCATGCGGCTTCACGGCGCTGATGCCGAGCTATTGAATCAAGATCAATTGCGAAGCCTTTGCCCCTTTCTTGATTATGAAAATGCTCGTTTTCCAATCATGGGCGGTTTACTGCAAAAACGCGCCGGAACCGCGCGACATGATGCGGTGGCATGGGGCTATGCCCGCGCCGCAGATCAACGCGGAGTCGATATCATCCAGAATTGCGATGTTACCGATTTCCTGATCAAAGACGGGGTTTGCACCGGCGTTGAAACAAGCAAAGGCACAATCCGCGCTGGCAAAATTGGCGTTGCTGTTGCCGGGTCAACAAGCCGTGTTATGGCTAAGGCCGGATTACGGCTGCCGATTGAAAGCCATGTTTTGCAGGCCTTTGTAACTGAGGGGTTAAAACCGGTTATTCCAGGCGTGATTACTTTTGGTGCAGGCCATTTCTATATCAGCCAGTCGGATAAGGGCGGCCTTGTTTTTGGCGGCGATATTGATGGCTATAACAGCTATGCCCAGCGCGGTAATTTACCGGTCTTTGAAGATGTGTGTGAAGGCGGCATGGCGATCATGCCGATGATTGGCCGCGCTCGTATGCTGCGCAATTGGGGTGGCATCATGGATATGTCGATGGATGGATCACCAATTATCGACAAAACCCCGATCGACCATCTTTATTTAAATGCTGGCTGGTGCTATGGCGGCTTTAAAGCCACCCCCGCATCTGGCCTTTGTTTTGCGCATCTTCTGGCGCGTGATGAACCGCATGAAGTTGCCACCAAGCTTCGGCTTGACCGGTTTCGGCGCGGTGCCATGCTTGACGAACGCGGCGCTGGCGCCCAGCCGAATCTTCATTAACCAAGACCCTAAGGACGTGAATCAATAACAATGATTATCAACCACCCTCATCTTGGTCCGCGTGATGCCAGCGAATTCAGCATTCTTGGCGATGCCAGCCTGATTAATCGGCCTGATTGGCAGGCGGGTGACGCGGATGATGCGTTTTACAGTTATTTGTATCTAAGAGATAATCCAGCCGGACTTCATCGCGAATTATGGTTTCATGAACAGGGCGACCGGTCATGGCTGGTGGTGACGCGGGATACGGTAACACATGCGATTATTGATGTGGCGCTAGCAAGCGATATCGCCAAAGCGGCAACATCAAAAATGTCCAAGGTAAACGCCGGCAAAAAGACCGCTGCCAAGAAGACCGCCACCAAGAAGACCGCTGCCAAGAAGACCGCCGCCAAGAAAACCGCCACCAAGAAAACCGCCACCAAGAAAACCGCCACCAAGAGGGACGTCACATGAGTCCGGCAAGCCTTTCGCAAAAAAACCGTATCACTGGCGGGCTTGTTGATCGTGACCAACCGCTTGGTTTTCGCTTTGACGGGCAGCATTATACCGGTTTTGCAGGGGATACGCTGGCGTCGGCATTGCTTGCCAATAATGTGCGCCTTGTCGGGCGCAGTTTTAAATATCACCGGCCGCGGGGCATTCTAACCGCTGGATCCGAAGAACCGAACGCGCTGGTTACAATTGGCGATGGTGCCTATCAAGACCCGAATAGCCGTGCGACAACAGCCCAGCTTTTTGACGGGATGACCGCGAAAAGCCAAACAAAGATGGGGCTTTTGTCTTTTGATCTTATGGCGGTCAATGATTTGCTGTCGCCATTGCTTGGGGCCGGTTTTTACTACAAGACCTTTATGTGGCCTGCGGCATTCTGGGAAAAAATTTACGAGCCAATCATAAGAAAGGCCGCCGGTCTTGGCAGTCTGTCCGGCCTTGCCGACCCTGATCAATATGATAAGGGCTATCTCCATTGCGATTTACTGGTCATTGGCAGCGGGCCAAGCGGATTGATGGCGGCGCTTGTAGCGGCCAAATCAGGCTTGCAGGTTATTCTTGCTGATGAAGATTTTTGTCTTGGCGGCAGATTAAACGCCGAACGCCAAGAAATAGACGGCATGGAAAGTGCCGCTTTTGCCGCCTTATGTCTGGCACAGCTTGCGGCGATGGATAATGTCCGCATCTTGTCCAAAACAACGGTATTTGGCGCCTTTGATCATGGCTGCTATGGCGCGCTAGAACGTGTGAATGAACATGACGCCAATGGCGCCATTCGCCAGATTTTTTGGCATATCCGCAGTCAAAGATGTGTTTTGGCGGCAGGCGCGACCGAACGGCCAATTGCCTTTAGCAATAATGACCGGCCGGGCGTCATGCTTGCTGGTGCCGTGCGGACTTATGTCAATCGGTTTGGCGTTGCCCCTGGCAAACGCGTTGCTATTTTCACCAATAATGATGATGGCTGGGCAACCGCCCAGGATTTGCACGCCGCAGGCGTTGAAATCACCGCCATTATCGACAGCCGAACCGATATTGCAAAAACCCCACCAACAGGCGTGCCCACCGTTCTTGGCGGGCAAATCGTCAATACCACCGGACGGCTTGGCCTTCGAAGTGTGACATTGAATAACGGAGCACATATTCCGGCCGATTGTCTGGCTATTTCCGGCGGGTGGTCGCCGACTGTTCATCTGACCTGTCATCAGCGCGGCCGTCCGGTTTGGAATGATGCAATTGCCGGTTTTGTCCCGGGCGAAAATTTGCCTGATGGCATGATCGTGACCGGGGCGGCAAATGGCGTTATGACTCTTGCCAGCTGCTTGCAAAGCGGCCTCAAGGCAGGCCAGCAAGCGGCGCGCGATTTAGACCGTAAACCCGCTGTAATAAAGGCACCACGCGCCGCTGATGAAAGCTTTGCTATCCAGCCGTTCTGGCATGTCAAAGGCAGTGATAAAAAAGCCTTTGTTGATTTTCAAAATGATGTTGGGGTTAAGGATATCAAACAATCGCACCGCGAAGGGTTCCGGTCGGTCGAACATCTAAAACGCTACACCACACTTGGCATGGCAACCGATCAGGGCAAAATCGCCAATATCCCCGGATTAGCCATTCTTGCCGATATTTCCGGCAAAACCATCGCCGAAACCGGAACGACAATTTTTCGCCCACCCTATACGCCAGTGCCAATCGCCGCCTTTGCCGGACGTAGCCGTGGCAAGGATTTCCGCCCTACCCGCCTAACTCCATCGCATAAATGGGCCAGTGCTGCTGGCGCTGTCTTTGTCGAAACCGGCGCATGGATTCGCGCCCAATGGTACCCGCAAACAGGCGAAAGCGAATGGCGTCAATCGGTTGATCGCGAAGTTTTGGCCACGCGCGCATCGGTTGGCATTTGCGACGTCACCACCCTTGGCAAGATTGATATTCAGGGCCGTGATGCGGCGGCGTTTCTAAATCACGTCTATGCCAATGGATTTGCCAAGCTGCCTGTTGGTAAAACCCGCTACGGCCTAATGCTGCGCGAAGATGGCATGGTGATGGATGACGGCACCACCGCACGGCTTGGCGAGACACATTATATAATGACCACAACAACAGCGAATGCGGTTGGCGTGTTCAGGCATCTTGAATTCTGCCGCCAATGCTTATGGCCTGAACTTGATGTTCAATTGATTTCGGTAACCGAACAATATGCCCAATATGCGGTTGCTGGCCCGAATTCCCGCCGCCTTTTGGAAAAGCTGATTGATTCAGGTGAAGATATCTCGAACGAAGCCTTTCCCT